>Ga0209700_100449_pt1 | contig 76203 bp, 28 predicted proteins | sample SiratroredBW_FD_187528 | JGI IMG/M metagenome (GOLD analysis project Ga0209700, IMG submission 187528) | Root nodule microbial communities of legume samples collected from California, USA - Siratro red BW (SPAdes) (version 2) | ecosystem: Host-associated > Plants > Roots > Nodule | place: USA... | reverse complement strand
AAATCTATATATAAAAATATATAAAAAATAAGATATATATATATATATATATATATATATATATATATATATAAATATAATCCAATTAAAAAGGTAATATTATACTTAAATAACCATTTCGTATCGCGAATGAAATTGTTTTTTTTTTCTAATTCATATCACTCTTAATACATATTTATATTCATTCTATCTCATTTATGTCATTATTATTATTATTATTATTATTATTATTATTATTATTATTATTATTATTATTATTATTATTATTTCATACAAAAATCACATTAATTTTATAATATTTTTTTGCAAGTAAAATGGCAACACATGTGACTATGTTTCAGATAGAGTAATATTATTTACATACACTTACTTTAGTTTATAAAGATTACACAAATATTTGTATCACTTACATTTTTTTTTATTTATATTCACTGTATAACTGTTTTCATTATTACTTTAAATAGAGTAATATTATTTATCACAATATTTGTATCATATTTTATCCATACACATTTTTTTATTATAATATTTGCGTTATAATCTATAATTTTTCCTTTATTTTTTTTTTTTGTATCTATATGACATATATGGTAGAAAAATGAACAAGATGTTACTCATAATGAAAGCAGTTGTTGATATTTTATTCTCTTTGAAAATTTGGACTAATGCACTTATGTTTAAACTGAAAAAATGGAATAGACGTAAGTGCATACAATGAAGAAATCTAGTGGTAAGTACTATCATCTTTTCTAATGAAGCAAACTTATATTTCAAGAAGGAGCTACCATTAGAAGAAAACGAATGCAAAAACATTGTCTTAAATAAAAACCTAGTTGAAGGATATTTATAAGAATAAAGAATAAAATTATCAAATGAAAATAAATATTCGATAGCAATAAATCATGAATAAATTAATATAAAAGACAAAATAAAACTTCTAACTCTGACCTTACAAGAATAAACTTATAACTTTTCTTTACACATTATTTATTTTTATTTAATGTCATACTTCTGATTCATACTTATTCTTAACCATATTTACATGGTAAAACCTTCATGAATGGTTGAACTAACACATAAGATATGCAAACCGATATCACCAATTAATATACAATTTTTTCCAATCCTAACTTGTAAGTTTTTCCCATAGCTCACCAAATAATTTGCATGCAATGGTTGACTTTCTCGGTGATATTAATTAGATGCATGAAAAGGATACATAAGAATCACATAACAAAGTTACAGCATATAACATTCCCTAGGAGGAAAATTATTATTCATTTTTAAAATTTGATAGCATCGTTTTGAATCAGTTAAAGTTTGATAGCATGCATTCATGGGGTGACTGTGCACTCCTTTTAAGTGAAGCTAACATATATCCAATGGCTGAAATCTCACTTAATATAGTTAACTGTATTTTATTGGTTACTTAATTTTAAAGTGAATTTGGTAGGAGATAAATATACAGAGTTTTGGTACATATATGTTTCACCATTTTAGTCCAAATGAGATAAAAGCAAATAGAAAGGGAAAAAAAAAAATAGAGAAAAGCAATATTTACATTATTTTTTTCATAGAGAAAAAGGAGGGAGAAAAGTTACTTTCACGGGATTAAAAAAATATTTTAAGTTAGAATGGAATGAGAGGAAAATTATCTCTCTCGTTGGCTCAGCTTAACTTTAAATTTTTAATATTATTTAAAAATAATAGGCAATTTTATATTATAAAACATTCTATTAAAAAGTATTTTTTAACTATTATAAATGTTTTTCCTATAATTTACTTTATTTCACTTTTTTTCACTCAATAGAAAATAATTTTCATTTCCTTTTACTCTTTCAATTATTCAGTTATATTTTTATCGTTTTACGAGTTAAACTGTAAGTTAAAATTAATTAAAAATAAGTAAGAAGCGTAATACATAAATTTACAAATCTATTATGAGTTAAAAATTTTCTCATAGTTTCTTTATATATCCCTAATAGCAGTAACACATGCACTAAATTGAAAAATCTCAATCAATATCTGAAACATGGAATATTGGTCATTGAATCAATTTTTGTTGCCAGTGAAATTTTTAACCTAGCTCTGCTTCAACACATCACATCAGTTAAGTCCTGTAAACAGAATCACCTGTGTAAAAAAAGATAATCAAAAAGATCTATCAAGTATCACTCTTGTTTTTTCATTCCAGTTTAAGTATTGAGTTCTTAGATAAACATGAAATTCTGAAAGTAGTAAAAGAAGGAAGCTGCTTCTAACTTGAAAGCTTCTTTGGTGCCATTCTTTTCTTTCCTTCTATAGGTCTCTCATGGAGAATCATTCAATATTGAATATTCAATAGGGATTATCAATAACCACACCCTCCTCCATGCTTAAAATATGCTTCATCATAAAGGGTAATTGACCATTCAACCATCTTGGTATCAATTTCCAACCCCACATCATTAATTCACCCACCGACTACAACCATTTCATCTCACGACAACTCGTGCAGCTTCAAATACTGTAGCTGTATAATTAAGATTGTGTCTACACTACTTTTTTCTTTCTCTGCAACATTTCCGAATGGCATGCTCAATTGCAACCTCAAACCCGCCGACAAACAACCTAATACTACCATTTCACAACAAATCCTGCCATGGCTGGTGGTTCCAATGCAGGAAGAGGATGTGTTCTTTTGTACTTTTTTTATTTATAATAATATTGTTTCCACAAACATTTATAATCTTTTGTTAATATTCTTTTTATCGTAGAATCTTATGGACTATTTTTAGTATAATCTTTTGTATGCATCCACTGACTCCAAAGTATTATTCTCTTTGTCTCACCATGAATGTGGTTTTATATTTTTTTTTTACATAGATTGAAATCAACAATAAATATATATTTTTACTAAAATAATTTTGTTTTGTTAATAAATATGTTATATTCATTGCGAAAAGTGGGATTTGAAGACGAGTTACGATAAAATGATAAATATTTTAATGAAAATGGTAATAATTTAATTTTCTTAAAAGACTAAAATAATCATAAATGAGAATATTGAATCATTACACATTCCAAGAAAGTATTGGTGAGTGTGTATATACTAATATCACGCTAGTTTATGGGGAAAGAGTGTGAACAAATATCTAAATTGATTTATGAAAAGAGGCTTTTGATTAAAATTTTCTTCTAAATGATTTTTATAAAATTACCTATTTGCATAAAAGTTATATATATATATATATATATATATATATATATATGCGCATTTTTTATATTTATATGGAAAAACTTATATTCAAACATATAAATTTTCAAGAAATTTAGATATTTAGTGAAAGTAATGGTGTGTTTGGCACTTGGTTGTTGGAAATTGGGTGTGAATAGATTAGTTAAGCCTATTTTGGTTTTGCTTAGTAGAATGGGCTGGCTGGTTGGTATGAGTTAAAATCTTAGTCCGTGTTATTAGAAGGCGGTCTGTTACTCAGGTTTTTTTTATTTCTTTTTTAAATTAAAAATTAAAATATTTTTTTATATTTTTGAAATAATTAAAACAGAGGTATTTATAGCTTATAATTTAATTTGAATCAAATTAATCATTTTTAATTTTACAATAGTAATTATTTTAAATGGATTAATCAATGATATAAAAAATTTGTAGATACTGTCTAAAAATTAAAGTGTTTTTTCTCGACACTTTTTTTGTTAATGTTTTATCCGTTTCATTTAATATTTTATTTTTTATAATTGAAAGTGAAAAATAAAAGATTAAATTAAACTAATAAAATAATTTTTCGTATATACTAAATTGAAAGAATTTGTCTTTGAGTAATTAGTCGATTATTATTTTCAGTTCTTGAAAAGATGATAAATGCTAGTATATTAGACCTTAAATGGAATAAAATTTTGAAAAATTAAAATAATAAATTGACAATCACATTACTTCAAAATTAAAAATGAACGTGTGAGTAAATATATTAAAATTAATATATAAGTATATATAGAGAGATTATAATAATAATAATAATAATAATAATAATAATAATAATAATAATAATAATAATAACTAAATATTTAAGTTTAGAGAAATATTTAACGTTTTAAACACCTTTTTAATATTTTCTAAACTTTAGAATTAATGTGAAGAGGTTTACCTCTTTTGAAATCCACAATTTAAAATTGCGAAGTCGATAAAAAAATAATCAAACTAAAAAAAAATAAAAAAAATTGCATTTGTTATTGTTTTGGTCTGAAAAATCTAACCAAATTGGCTGAATATTATATATTAATTATGTACTTTTTATACAAAATCTCATGCTTCTAACTTAAGTTGCAATTCAATTTTGATAATAACATGTTGAATATGTTGGTGAACGTTTGTTAGTTATCATATATTATAAGCTTATAAAACAGATAGTACATGATTAATTAACTATTACTTATTTACATTGTACTTGTTTTACAAGATTTTTTGTAATGTTATTGTTTTTGGTTTTTTTTATTTCTCTGTTCTAAACATTATTTTGGCAGGCATAGCAGCCCCTGAGTCATTCCTCCACAAGAGAACAAAAACTCCTACAAGCTATCTCTGAACTGGACAAAAGGATCAAAAAAACTATTTTTTTAATCTAGTTTAATATTTTATTTAAATCAAAAATACCAATAATGTTAAACACTTTAGAGTTGTTAATTAGTGCTTATATATATTCAATAATTTATGTTTTTTTAAACTTATTCTGCACATGACAGATAGTTACATGGTAAGCATCTCAGGCTGTGGTCTGACATTGTACAGACAAAAACAAATGGGTAGCATATACTTACCCTTTTTCTGTCGGATTATCATAATAATTAACACATAATCTCCTAATAAACTATACATGATTTGAAGAAATATAGATTTGTGTCTTTGGCATGTATGATGTGTTGGTATTTTGGAATAGAATGATTGCCAAATTAAGAGACCTGATTCAGGTTATTTGGTGACTTATCATCACATGCGTGGATAAGGAATCCAGGAACTAGGTCTCCCCGCATATACTTTTGATGGAGTTACCAAAAACAAAAGCCACAGACAAATAATTAATCTAAGTACGAGAATAATGTATATTCAATGTTTCGGGATAGTTTAAGATTATAGGGGTATCCTACTAACCTAGGTGTGAGGTCAATTTTGATAGGTCAGAGTTTTGGAAATTAATATTTTGGATTATTGGGAAAATTAAATTATTCAACAGTTATTAATATGGATAACGATTCCTGTCAATGATCAAAGTCCGGTCCGTTTTTATCTTTGTAAGTTTAGTTAGAAATAGTTAATTTCATTAGCATAAAAAAATCCAAATGTTAAGTAAAAGAAACTTTGTAAGGGGAGTTAAAAGAAAAGTTGTATTCAACAAATAATCATAAACCACAAAACTTTATATTTATTAAAATAAATCATTTTAATGTATCTAAAACTGTAAACAGCTAAAATCTCCAAGTAATATTTTTTCAAATCTTAGGAACATAAACATATTCAATCTAAGTACTGTTTTATATTTCAGGTTATATCTATTCATACAAAAAATGCATAAGTTTTTATCACATTACAAATTGAATCTTTCAGAAAATAGTTTATCGTTCTCGTTTTTTCTCGTGCCAAACTCGTTATAATGTATATAAATCATGTCATAATTAATGGAACCAACATTCCAAATATAAGTTATTCATAAATATCATATTCATGCTCAACTAAGCATGAATATTTATTTGGAGGAGTATCAAATGTCATTTGAAAAAGAGTGGTTGTAGAGTTCTTTTTAATCACAAATGTTGTGTTGGATGCAAATGGTTAAAGAGCCTAAAGTGACATTAAAGTAGTTGGAATGGAGAAATGAGTCATAATAACGAGGGTAAGTATTTTCACGAATGCTTGTATTTAGAAAAATGGTTTTAATATTATAGTTTTTTTTATCCGACATGTATTTGAAGAATAAGATGCTTAATATTTTCATGTAAATGATGTTTTTTTTAAACAATTGTAATTTTTCTATCTATTTTATATTTTCTTACTAATTGTTACAGTTTGAATATAGGTGAGAAATATCTGAAGTGATAAAATTATGGAAAAATAAATATTTAATTCTTCTATTTTATCTACTTTTTGTTATTGACTGGAATATTTATCTTATGAACAATTTGGTGTGTTATTGACAAATCTTAAAGAATTAAATTTCCATGAATAAACAAATAAAAGAGGTATTTCTTCTTGTCTTGTCTTTTTTTCTCGATTTTTAGTTTATTGATACAAATTTTTGCATAAAATAGAAAATTCTATGAAACCTTGATATTGTGCTTAGGAGAAGTTGTATTCAAAATTTGTAATAATGGATACTCTCCTCAAATTATGTTTTTCTCCAATTTAAAACAAGTCTTGGTGCTAGTCGTGACTGTGTATGACATGGTGGTGGTATAAATTAGTGAGTGTTGGTTGTGATAATCTCATTAGTAAAATTATTCATCTTGAAAAGGATGACATAAAAGGTGATATCGACACCTTCAACATATTCAATATGCAATACTTCTTGACATAGCATTTTTAGTTTTCTTTTTTACTTTTATTTTTTTTAAAACGTCGTGGTTTAGGTTAACTATTTAATTTACTCGTTAAACAATTATATTTTGTTGACAATTTAATTAATTTCTTTAAAATTTGAATCTTTGTTATATCTCAAATAGTTAGTTTGTAAATAAAATTTTAAAAAAATTAGATATTGAAATAAGTTTTGGTGCATTGATCTTTAAGTATTTTGGTGATGGTACATGAATAAGCTTTTGCAAAGGAACTTAGAGTGAAGAAAAACAAAGAGCATTCCACTTTTAAAATTTTGCTTAGTAAAAGTTGGGTTGAAAGTAAGGAATTGTATTTGAAAAAAGTTTGTCGATGAAATTGGATTTGTTGAACAAATTTTTTTTCATAAAACAAAATTGAATCTTAAAAGATTAAAGGTATTTAGAAGAGAATTGTTAAGTCAATCTTAAAGAAAACTTAAAAGTTAATTCATTTTTAGAGTTTATTCAACAAAAATAATTCAGTAAGCAGAAAGTGTAGAAATTTACTTTCTTTATCTCTTATTTTTGTAATCAAAAGAAATAAGTAATAAGTAAGCCTTAGAAAAACAGTAGTTAAATAACAAATAAAGAAGTGACGCGAGGAAGAAAGTACAAGAAAACATCCATTAAAATTATTGGAAAAGATAAATCTTTACCAAAATTTTCATAATTATCAAGTTAGTTTGCTTATCTGTTATTAAGTTTATGTATTTGAGATTAAGTATATAACCATCAAACTCTTATATATTCATTTTTTACTAATCATAATTTTTTTATGATAGAAAAATCATAGTTTAAAGCTGAAATGATCGAGACATATACACTATAATTTCCACAAATTTTATGAAAATGTTATGTATATTATACATTTAAAAGAAAAACTAACTTTTTTTCATCTAATTTAAAAATAATAATTTTTACTCTTAAAAATGGATTTAAATAGTTATTTTTCTAAAAATAGGTCCAAAAGCAATATAAAAAAGTCAAAATATACAATTTTAAAGAGACAATTGATACCTCAAATTTAATAAAGACTTAATATGAAAGAAGTTATCGTTGTAATAAGTGAAATGGTGGTATTATTATAATTAACAATCAACATAGTAAATGTTTTTGTTAGAATAAGAACATAAATTATGTTTTTTCTTGTTTACTTTCTCTTCCTATTGCTCATTTTCCTTCTTGTCTTCATGGCATACCCTACACACACCTTTACACCCCATAACCAAACTAATTTGTGCACTATTCTACTTTCATTATTGTACTTTTTTCTATTATGATTTTTTAAATGTTTTCTTATTTTCATAGTTGGTTGAAATGAATTTGCAGGAACCACTTTTCTTGCCTTCAAAGCCAATGAAGTTGTACACATTAATTGTCATTGATGATTTGAATCTTGTTAATTGGAGCTACTGCACTGGAAGGAAGTGATGGTTTTGGGAGGTAGTGAAAATGTTTGAAAATGTAGTGACTAATGCTACAACAAACAAAGATTTTTGGAAACAAACCATAAATTGAAATGTGTGTACAATGAATATGGTTTCATAATGACGCTGTGGAGAATGAGATTTGTGAAAAATAAAGCATTTTTTGTTTAAAATTTTCCAAACATATATAAAGCCTTAAACTTATTTTAAATCACACAAAACAAAAGGAGAGAAATAAAATTTAGAAAAGATAACTATAAATGTGGTGATACAAGTTTAAATTATCCCTTATGAAACATGACGTTTAAACGTGTGGTTGAAAATCTGAATTGTGAAGAAAAGCTGGGATACATTTTGATCACTGGTTCAGTGGAGTGAGAGAGAAGAACTATTCATCCATGGCAGGTAGGTGAGTCATGTTATTTTAAATTGGACAATTCTATGTACCCTGTTGCTTCATTTTTTTCTCCGCCAGATTAATTAGGGACTTCAAATCAAACCCACCAATGTTCAGCATCACTCCCTATGTACAACCACTTTGTAAATGTACAAAAAAGTAGACTCAAAAAAAGTTGCAGATCAGTGCATATTATATTATTAAGTAGTGAAATAATATCAACAATACATCATATATTTTAAAAATTATTAAATTAAATTTACACCTGAAGTTTATTGAGATTGCACTGATTCTTTTTCAAGTTTTCTAACAATATATTATTTTAAGACCATTAATACCATACTTTTGAATAAATGTAAATAAAAAAATAGTGTAAGAGAAAATCTAACAAAACTTGGTGTAATTTACTTTATAGTTTATTTGATAATGAAAATTAATAGCCCTATGCATGCTTGATTAAGATTCTTTTGAGTAAATAATTTAATTAAGTATTAAAAATTAACATTAATTGTTTTATGCAAAGTTCTAAGTTTTTTGATAAATTATTTTAAAGAGTTTAGTCCAGTAAGTCAAAAATAACTTAGATAAATCACATATAAGTTATTTTTACAAGTTTAAATAAATAATAAATTAAAAACAAGCTTTAAACAATCTATTGCAACAGCCTTTTTTAGTCTTTTGGTATGATGATTTAGACTTATTTCAAACTATTAAAATTAACTTTCAAAAACATGTTTTTGAACCATTTTAATTGTTGGAAACAATTTTTAAAATATTTTATCTTAAATAATATCTTACATTAATAAAGAGAATAACAGAAATATAATGTTAAATATTAATATAATAATTTGTAATAATAAGTATTTATTTATCCAACTTGGTTAAGATTGATGATATTTTAAAACATTTTACTACTATTTCTAAAGTTAATGTTCACATTTTCTTAATACAATAATAAATTATTTGAAAAAAGAATTTTAAATATAAAAGGATTTTCATTAGAGAGTTTAAACAAAACCACAGTCTCAGAATAGGTTTTATAAAATTGTTGCATTGAGATAGAAGTTTGAAAAACATGAAAATAATAGTGTGTTGGATTGGCCTAATAGAAAATAGTACAGCACAGTGGAGTGGCACAAAAGATGAGAGAGAATGACCTAAAGGGGCAAAGAGAACCCCACCTTTCCTCCCACTATTCTTTTTATTTATTTTATCTCTTTCTTTACAGTACTTAAACAGTACAGGTAGGTTGGATTTTATGTGTGTGTGGTAAGAGTCTGTTTCAGTTTTCAGGGAGGGAAAGAAAGAGGGTGTGTGTATAAGAGGAGGATGAGCTTGATGACTTTGTTATCACAAAGGAAGAAGAAACAAGAAAGAAAAACTCTCTACTTCTGCTTCTCTATATCTATCTTATTATGTTTTGCAAAAGTCTCCTGCAAAAGAATTCCCTTGCTGGGAAAAGATAAAGATGATTTTTCCTTACCTTTGTTTTCTTTTCTTTTGGAAACAGTGCTTTGCCAGATTTGTAGGTGTGGTTATGAGATCTTCAATCGCTTTCCTTTCTCTGACTATAATGAAGACAGTGACACTTCCCATCCTTTTCTCTCTCCCTCTGCGACTTCTTTCACACACCTTCACTTCTCTTCTCTTCACTGATTTATGCTTCTGACCCTTTAAATCTCTCTTCCTCTTTTTTCTTTTATCAGTTTTTCACTCTTTGATTTATCTTTTTAATTTACTTCTACAACTCATTGGCTCTTCTACTTCTGTTTTCTTCATCCCTATTGCTTCCCATTTTTTTAGCAGTGCTTCTCATATCCTCGTTAAGTTAAAGCTTCAGATTGTAGAACTCTATGAGAATGGTAAGGTGTAAGTTATAGTTAGTTTATTTGTTTGTATCTGCATGTTATCTGCATTATATCACACAAGTTGACCTTTTGATTTTTCTGCTTACGAATATGACATTGCATTCGTGTTCAAATAGAGAGAAGAGGCTCTGGTTTTTGCTTAATTGGTCACATTCATAATATTTATATGCTGGTGCTTCAACTATGCATGGATAAGTTGGAAACAATGGTACACATATTCTCTATCATTTTCAAAGAAATTGATCCTGAAAATTTCTTAAAATGTCTTATGTCTAGATTTTGTTCTTTGTTGCTTTAACACTTAGGGTTAGGGTTCTTTGGTAGAATACATTTTCAATATTTTGGAAGTCATTTAACTGAAGTTGTAAAATTGATGCTGATTCAGAAGAAATACAGTACTTTCTCTGTCATCTGATAGTGTTGTAAATTTGTAATTCCTAATTTGTAAACACATTCAAATGGGAAGGATAAGGGTTCTATGCACAATATAATTCGTTCTCTTGTGGAATGATCTGATTTTTCCTTCAACAGGTAAGGTTTACAATACACAAGCCAAAACTATTTATGAAATACATCTGAAGTATATTATATTATTACCTGTGAATTGGATGCTATGGTTAAAGATTGCATGTAGCATCTACTGACGAAAAGGCCTTATTTGATTAAATTGATTAGATTACTTGTTGAAATGATCATTGAGTTCACTTTCAAATATTTATTAACATGCTAATTCTGTTTAAAGTCTAATCATATTTTGTAATTATCATTTTATAGTATTGTGTCGGTGACAAGTGTGATTTATTTCACTTACCTAGTAAAGATCTAACTCATCATCAATAGTGTTTTGTAGTCTAAAATATATTCAGCAAATTTGTGGTTGAAAATTATCTCATTTTGATATTGTGTTGATAGATCTTGTGTATACTAAAATATTTTATCATCTTTGTTAAGGTTTATCTTGTTTGATAGACTGTAAGTATGCAATTAAAGTTGATTTTATTTAAGAAGCACCTATTATATTAGAAATGGTTGAAGAGAGCTTTCTTCAGTCCACTCATGGATGGGTGAGGGGTTTGAATTAGCTGCTGACTCATTCACTCAAACACAATAGATCTGACATCATGATATGCTATTGTGAATGACTGAATGATGCAGGAGGTAAATTTCTTCCTTTTCTTGTCTTTGCTTGGACTGAAGGGAGCTCCCTCTAACTGTTTATAATGTTATCTTTTCTCTTGTGGTTAGTTTCTCTTCTTTCTCCTTACATTCTTAAGTATCTGTGAATATATTGTATACATCTTCACTTGCCAGAATCTTGCTCTGAAAGTGCTTTTTAATCTCATTCTAAATCTCAATGGAATTTCTTATTGTAAAAATAATCATTTAATTTATGTGTAAATTTATGTTGTTAGTAATTTGTTTTCCAGCAAATTTTAGCAGTCAGGCAGCAATTGTTGCATGCATTTGACTAATCCAATCATTATACTTCATTTTGTGTTGGAGATTTGATCTATATCTAGAAGTTGATATTATATGTTTAATCCTCATTACCTTTGGAAATGGTTAGTTCATGTTGCAAGTTTAATCCACATAATTTTCTTGCAGGTATATAGATCCATCTTAAGATCTAAAGATAGCAAAAAAGTAAAGAATGTTATAACCTACCTCTTAGTACTTCAAATTAAGGGATAACACCAATTGCTTTGGTTTGGACACATCATCTGTTATAATTTTGTGTAATATTTTTTAGATGCAAAAGGTTTGTATTTTATGTATAAAATTGCGGCCAGTATATAACAAAGCAATTAGATGAGAAGAATTATTGTGATATTTCTTTTATAAGGTAGTTAAAAAACTGCCTACAAAGTGATTTTTTTATTTGTGAAATTGACATCTTTTGCTTCTAGTATATTTCTTATTTTATACATGCAATCTAATTAAACAAAACTCTTGGCTTTTATATATGCACCTTAATTGAACAAAATTCCTGAATTAAATTCAACGGCTTGTGTTATAACTCAGTACTCATACACACACAAATGTAATTGTAAATTTTTATTGCAAACAAACCATTCCAGAACAGAAAGAGTAGGAGTAAATTCTGTACCCTGTTTAGTTGAGAAGATAGAAAATGATAAAAAGATCTCAAATGTTGTGTTGAAAAAATGAGAAATAGTTATAAAAAATAGAAAAAAAATTAGTGTATTAGTTTTAACCTATCTTTATGAATTTATTTGAACATCTATAATTCTTAATCATTCATTCATTTTTTCAACTATCAATCTATTTATATTAAATATATTTCTTTTACTTCTACTAAACAGAGCACTGGGAAACCATATAGGATAACCTTTTTTATGGGACAGTTGCTGGATGGTTTATCAAGAAAACCATATTTACAATTTTGATATAATCAGTTTATTTAGTTTATAATTATTATATAAATCATGTCGAAAATAGTGAAAATAGTACACTATATACCATTAAATTATGTTATAGATTTTACTTTATTTGTTTTTAACATGGGAAAATACTATACATCTCTCATTGGTTGGGTCACCTGGTTTGTTTGCTGGCTGTGAACTCTCAGACTTATTTGAGAAATACGCCAACATTGCATTGGTCACACGAAAACACTGCAGTCTACCATATCAGTTTGCTTTTTCATGCATTATCTTGCTGGCAGGTTAATGGTGATGATTCTGCATACACGAGACTTCATTTTTATCTGTCATTATCAGGTAGTGCTTTTACCAGAAATCTGTGATACTGTCATAAAAGATGAAGGAAACAAACTTGTAAACGCTAGACAGTAGATAATAATAATAATAATAATAATAATCTATCATAATTAGAACCAATATTATAAATTACTAATTTACATATGTGTGATGATATTACTCCATGAGTATGAGGCTGTTAGATAGCTGTTTATAGACTGACAATCTACATTTGTGTCATACTCTTTTTTTTCATATTTTCTTCTTGGAGTAACGTTGTTGTAATAATAATTGCATAAGTGATCAATCTTCTGTACTCTGACCAGTTTTGCAGTGCCTGGAGTTAATTAAATATTAGCCGTGCAATCGGCGCCACAGACCCTGCCTTTTTGTGTATCATTACTGTTGACGAGGCTGGGTCTAGCACTGTAGCTAGAGATTGGAACTTGGAGCTATAACGTTCTAGTTTGTTTCACATTCCGGAGATTTATGTTTTCCAATTTTCTCTCAAATATCGTGCACTATTGATACAATTCTTACTTTCAATCTATTTTTCTGGAAAGTATATAAAAAATGGACCAGTGAGAATATTCTTATTTAATATTGTTATACTGTATCATGTAATACATAACATTGATAGAAGTTTTAATCATGTTTTATTTATTAAAGATGTTTTATTTTTGTTTTGTTTACTTAAATATTTTTGAAAATATAATGTGTTTTTCAGGATAATGTCACAGCTCAGGAGTTTCATATACTTAGGAGTTCATATTAAGAAATGATAAACTATGTATAGGTTTGGTATTCCTATATATTTCCAAAAGGACATGGTATTATTATATAGGTTTGCATGTGTATAACTGGACTAAAAGTAGGCTAGTTACTCGAGGAAATCGAGATGTGCAAGTACAATTGAACTGGATCTCATACTTTTATCTATTGATTTAATAGATATTTTGATAAATGGGCATGTGATGTGTTAGAGTCATGAAGTGCTCTTAAATCTGAAGTGGATTTTCCTCCAATCCCCTTTTGTCCATATGTTAGAATCCCTATATATATATTTTTTATAATCATGCTGAGGGTTGATCTTAATGCAGGACCACTAGTCCTACATGGTTGTTCAGGGACGTATGAGTAATTTTTTTAATAATTTTTAATCAGTTGCATGTCACGTGTTAAAAAACCATTTGATAATTTGATTTCGGAGGAGCTTATATTGGTTAAAATTTTTAATGTAATACAAAATTGGCACTTGTTTCCATTATGGTACGGCTTTTGTAAATACTTTAATTATGCATCTCCTCACACTAACCCTCCATCAACTGTGGTCCAAAGTAAGTGAACAGGAATGATGTTTATTGTATATTTCTGCATAGTCAGCAATGTTGAATCTTCACATGATGAGTGCATGGCTGGCATCATATGCATGCTGGAATTCTTGAAAGAGAGATGGTGAAACAATTTTCTGGTACATATGCAAGTGGGCTGCGTGGTCTCAGAAAGCTTTTTCAATCACTAAGATTTATCTGAGAAAGCTGAGCTTGAAAAGCCAACCAACAAGGTTGGTGGAGAGGGTTTTGCATTCCATAGGACAAACAATAAGGGAACAAGGACAAAGAAAAGCAATAAATATAATAGAGTATAACATAAACAAAAAGTCCATTAGGGAGTACATTGCATGTGCCATGAACAGTAGTGGTTTTTTTTTTTACTCTCAATTTTCTCATGTTCTTAAGATTTAAGGATTTAAACCAGTATAGGACTTGATGACTCTTAGATTTAGAAAATAACTCTAACCATAGTCTCATCTCTCTTCTTCTGATCTTGTGTTTAGGTTTATGTTTTAAGCCTTCATATGCTCCATTAACTGGCAAGCAAGCACAGGGGTTAATAGTGATTGTGGTCAGAATATGAGTCCACTCAAAAAGAATTGTGGAGTCACGTGATAGTTTTTTTTTCACTGACCTTTCATCCGTCTTCACGCATAATAATCTCTATCTTATATTTTCAAGATTTTGTATCAGTCCATGAATCTAACATGGCCCGAGTCCTCGTTTTTCACAAAGAGACTTGAGGATGGTGACACCACTCTCAGTCCAAGTGCCAGTACATTAAATACTAAAGTGTGGGGTTTCACCTGTGGTGGTGTGGTCCTGCTGAGTGTGATGGCAGCTGGGTAATCAATGGTGTATAAATATGGTAAAATGGCAAGGGGGGGTTATTCACTTGGATTATACTCCTTTTTTGGTTTTAATTTTATAATATATTAAATCTTCAACTGGTGTTTTTGAGCTGTCCTTGTCACTGCTACAGTAGAGTCTCTGAAGGCTTATGTTTATTCTAAAGGTTAGGTTCCAGCCACATTAATAATCTCTTGTTATCATTATAGAATCAACTTCAGAGGATCTAGACAACAAAAATAATTATGATGGTGATGGGATCTTAAATGGGACATGGCTTCTGATTTTATTTTGCTAAGGTGGAAGTCACTATAGGTATACTTTCTATCTAGCAGCACACTTCTCCTTCCTCCTCACAAATCAACTCATCTATGGGAACTTGAATTATCAATGCTTAATTAATAATAAGGGATAATTTGAATTTTTCACTGGTAATGTGCTTCCATAAGATAGGAATTATCATATTTGTTACATTAAACATATACTTTAAACCCTGCATTGTTTTCATACTGCTAGGCAACAATGGACATTTTATATTCCTCTTTTCAGGTCTAAAATAGCTTTAAATATTAATAGTGAATCACTTGTCTTTGTTGTATAATTAAGAGATTAAGATTTTAGATTTAATTTGAGTAAATTTTACATGTAAGCACTCACTCATAATAAATAAATAGATTTTTTTTTTATAAACCAGACCCAGTTTGTACATCTAAGAAATTATTGTACTAGCTTTTCAAAAGCTTAAATTATATGCAAGTTAATTTTAAGTTATTAACTACTTGATTATATTTTTTTTATGAAGTTCATAAAATCATAGTCTAAATGTATGTATGAACTAATGAACAAAATTGAACAATTGAAAAAAGTATACCTCCATGATTGAATTTGTATAATGAAACTTTAACTGTAAATTGTGTGAAAATATACCTCCATTGAAACCAAATATATGATGGCGGTAAGGCAGAACACATTCATTGTTTATCCAAATATGAAGAGTTCAACTTGTAACTAAATTAAGTTTAAGTATAAGTAAATAATTTGGAAAGTAGAGAATAAGTTTTGGAAAGATTTGTTAATCTGAGTTTGTCATTGTTTAATAAATCAGCAAGATATGATCATCAACTTTCTACCAGTGGAAGCACCAACTTAATCTCTTCAGCATTATTGGCCTGATTAATGCTGTCTCATTCAATACTTACACGGTTGAAAACTTGTCCATTATGGGTGAATATACAAGCATCTAACCTTTGCCTACTGTCTTAGCCTTAGCATCTCCCAACTTTGTCTTCTCCATGGACTCAGTGAGTACATCATTATTAATGGCATGCAGTTCTTGCATCCAAAATTTCTCAAAACTTAAGATGTTGCTGTTTCCTGACTTTTGCTATTTCAGAAGTAGTTTTTTCATCCAAAATTTTCCAAAGCCTGAGATGTTGCTGTTTCCCGACTTCTCCAGTCACAGCTTCTGCTTCTACCAAGCACTGAAGATCCTTGTTGTTATTGTTTGACTGCAAAACCAGCATGCCATGTGAGGAATAGCGATGTTGGTGTTCATAGTTAATTTCAAAAACTCAGAAACTGGAAATTATTAAAAGGGTAAAGAAAATGAATTTAAACTAGCAGCAAAGTGGATACTATATGTATTTGACTCCTATTTGCATTTTACAAATGATATATAAAATATAAGTTTAGTCAAAGAACACTTAAAAATAATGATTGAAATTTTAATCACTTCATATATATAATTCTACAACTTATGCAATAGTTTAGAGAAGCCAGTAATTCAAGTATAATACTCGGTTGAAGTGCATGTCACTGTGTAAAATAGACATCTAGAATAAGGTTTCTAAGGTTCTATTAAGTCTTTCAAAATTTGGTCTGCACAATGACAATGATGTTTTCTAGGAGTTCTATATCTTGAGATTTTTAGCATAAAATGCACATATCTCAACACATAGTAGAGTTTATTTGGGGAGCATTTAGGTCCCTTACAGTGAGTTGTCTCCATTTTCTTCTTCATGTGTCCCATATCTTTGTTTTCACTGGTCTCAAGGATGGTAAATAAAATTAGTTGCACTTTATCATTCAAACAAAGAGATAGTTTTAGAAGTATTTTAGTTAATTGTATGATCCTGGATGCTTTAACAAAGAAACTACAAGATTTAGCAAACACTTCAATTCACAGATATTGAATTAATTAAAGAAATTCAATTATTAAATATACACTTATCCAGTTTTGTCTCCTAGTTTGTTGGATCTCTAGTTTATTTTTTTTAATAATGACAAATCTATCAGGTACTAGTGATCTAAGTCTATCAGTATGCAATATTAGTGGGTTAGATGTTCTTATTTTAGTTACTAACATGGTAATGTTACGTTGTAATTAGTGACAAAAATAAAAATTGATTCTGTAAAAATAAACCAAGTGTCTTATATATGCACCTGAATTCCTTACCAGCAAATTTAGAAACTTGCATCTTCTGCTGCGGTTGTGTGCTTTCTTCCTCCTTCTCTATTTGGAACTGTTTCGTGCTCATCATGAGAAGAAAGTTTCTCCTCAAAATGTTAAGGGTAAGAAACATCCTAAAAAACCTTCCGTCAAGACTATATGTGGATAATTTCACCACGGAAAAAACTAATAATGTTGTTCATTTCTTCATGCACCTTGTGTTTGTGGGATTAACATTCATATCAACTAACTGAACATACGAAAAAAAATAAAAAATCTGGAGGTACACCACCAAATCAATATTAATTATACATGAAAAACAGATTGAAATAAGTGTCCATATATCTATGAAAAGTTTAAGAATGTGTGTAGGTGAAGAGAAAGAGATTGAAATAATAGGAAATGATCCTCAAAATAAACTTAAAAAAAAAAAAAAACTCTTTTTTAGCAGAATAAATTATTCAGTGTTATAAATCATAATATAATTTATATAACTATCTTTATTATGGCACACAACAAATGTTTTCAAAGTAATTAATAATCGTTACTTGTTTTGAGGTAAATTTGAGTTTTCTATAAATATTTATTCTTAATTTTGGATAAGAACACTATTTCACTCACCTAGTTTTTTTTTTTTTTTTATTAAACATTTATTATAGTAATGAAATATAGAATATAATGATTATATATATATACATAGCTTGTTTTTAAAAAAAATTACAAAATACCTGGAATTGAATATATAGATAATATCTTAAAAGCAGTTATATATAGATAATGACTACATTAATATAAAAATAAAACTAATTAATGATATAAATTGATTTTAAAAAAATTAAAAAACAAGTAATCTAGTTTAATAGCGAGAAATTACATTGGGATTATCTAGTTCGACATATGAATCATTCAGCTTGTTCCTGCATAAATTTGAACCAATTACTTATCATTGATGCGAAGAGCCCTTTGAGGTTTAATGGTAAATGATAATCTAGTCATCTTAGAAAGAAATAGTATATTAATATCATTTTCACCTTTGTGGGAGATCAGACACATTTTCTTGGTCATTCCTTTCTGGCACACCATTAGGAGATAACACTGCATAGCATAATACATAGTTATGCACCATATTGTTAATATGATAAATATTATTCTTAACACAAACTCGTAAATGTGTATATATAATAATATTTGTATAGGTGCACCATATAGAGAAATATGCTAACAACATAAATAAATAAATCAAACAACTATGGTTGGTGTATTCTCTCTTATTCTTTTATTTGGTTATATTTAGTTATATGTAATTGATCACTGGGAAAATGATCTATAATGGATAACCAGGAAATCAATGGATTTATTTGTACTTGTGAGATAACTTACAAGACTTGTCATTCTTGTTCATGCTTTTGAAGGGAAAAAGGGGGAGCATTAATTTATTCAATGAATAATCTCAAGCTCAATATTTTCATCATCAGATTTGAGAGAAAAATTGGGGGTGAATGTTAACAGGTCCAAGATTAACATAATGGATATGCCAGTTAAATTGAGTAAAATAATTATTATAAATGGATCTACATATAATTATGATTTATTGGCGCTTGTGAGAACGAAACATTAAACCTAAGTTGATGAAACTGGTTGCTCAAGTATTTTTGCAACTTTTGACTATTTTTTTGGTCTTCCTCCATTTGATTCTAGAATATGGATCATCATCTTTTTGATAATCAGATTCAGAATCTGATTGAGTATGTGGATCCATTTTTGAATATTTATGTCTTTTTTTGTTTCTATTAGGGTTGGCTGATTTGATCTTCACATTTTGTCTTTCCTTCCTTTAATTTTTTGCCAATAACAATGATTCTGCTGCTACTACTCTTCTCTGTATGCTCTGATTCATAAATAATTGTTTTCTTAATTCAGGCCATATATATAAATTAAGACATGTCTTAACACAATGCACATCATTCTCTTATCATACAGTCAATATCTAACACTAGATTTAAAAAATACATCTTTCTTTAGGATTATGTACTTGTGTAATTCACTACACTAGAAATAATGCACAAAATGACAACAAAAGTATACTTGGGTCATAATTATCAATTTATATCAAGTTTCACTACCTTACCTACACACTCATATTATATAATAAACAGAAAAATATTAAAGGGTCATTTTCTTTCTTGAGGTGTTAGTTTTAGGGGTGGGGATAAATGCATCACACTCAAAAGATAAATATTATTTGCTTAAAAATTCCAACCAAAAACCATCATAAATCTCATGATAATGATAAAATATAATTTTGACATCATAAAATTTAAATATTAATATTTATTTATTTTATCCTTTCGTACAAAACCTCTACATGCCCCTTTTCAATTTTATAAGAAAATATCAATAAAATAATTTTTACACGACTTAGTAAAAATCGATCTCATATATATCTATAAAGTTAATGTTATTCAATCGATTTTTTTTCTTTCCTTTCTCTGAATATCCTAGCTGTCTCTTGATATCATTTAGAAGAAAAAAAGTTATGTATAAATTTTAAAACAGAAATAATTTTTTTTTTCACAATGATGATGTTATTTGCATCAACCCACAGTGCTTCACATTCCTTTTAATTTGTTGGTATATTTAACTGAAACCAGTTTTTGTTGTGATGTTGTGATGTTTTCTAGATATAGAATGTAAACTAAATTTTATTTTGCATAAGATATCTCCACCTCTATCCCTTTGGAATCTTTATGAAACAATCGATATACTAACTGTTGTACTAAATTCTCTCTCATATTATGTCTCATTTGTCCTCATGATATAGGGAAATAAACTTAAGAAAATGTATATGGAAAAATACAAACAAATCTAAAACTCCAACCCATATCTAAACAGTGTAGGATTTCTACAGCAAGAATATACAACCACAAAAGAAGTGTTACACGAAGATTTCACTATATTAGGGAGGGAGGAACCTTAGGAGGCAGTGTTTGAGATGCATCAATATGAAGGCATGATGGGGCCATATACTGAATATCACTAAAAATAACCTCCAATAGTAAGATAATTATCTGTAAAAGTGTGAGAGAGAACAAATGGTAAAGTGGGTGCTGAAATGGTGTGAATATTCTCGGACGACTGTGGTGGTGGGTGTTGCAAACAAGTTTTTCTGACATTGTTATCGTGAGTGGGAGGTGAGTGACTTTTATTTTCATATTACCTAGGAGATGTAGGGTGGATATAAGGTTGTTACATTATTTGTATCTTGAAAATGGGTTTTGGAAAACAAATTTCGAAATGGATTGTAGGGTGTGTGAAATATCTTACAGAAAACGTTTTTCATAATATAAAAATCTCTTACGGAAAACGTTTTTCATAATACAAAAAGTTCTTACAGAAAAAGTTTTCCATAATACAAAACTCTTTTACAGAAATCATTTTCCATAATACAAAACTCTCTTACAAAAATCATTTTCCATAATACAAAATCCTCTTACTAAAAATATTTTCTATAATACAAAATTCTCTTATAAAAAATATTTTCCATAATACAAAAATCTCTTATAAAAAATATTTTTCATAATACTAAACCCTCTTACGTAAAACATTTTTCATAATATAAAATTCTCTTCCAGAAAATGTTTCCAATTATAAAAAACTTCTAACGAAAAATATTTTTCATAAGATATTTCACACACCCAATCTTATTCGGAGAATGTTTTTCGAAATATCTTAATATTTTATTTTTATTAAATGTTCATTTACATGTTCTGATGGGTTGCAAGAAGCAAAAGGCTGCGGAAGCAATTGCCGAATAAACGTTATTTTATGGTAGATCTACAATAAAAATATGTACCAAGATTGAGACGGCGTCTTCCTGCACTTCCATAATCTCGACAGACACCTCCATTCGAGAAATGTCAAAAATATCTTTAGGATATAATTTTATATTTCAGTCCTATCCTTCATTTCCTATCTCTGTTTCATTCACGGAGCCAGCACTCCTTACTCACCTCCGCGTGGTCCTGCACCTCTTCACGCCACCATTGATATCCATTTTTCCTGCACCTGTCACAATCATTTTCATTGTTCCTACACCTCTCCAAAAAGTGAACGTATTTCTTTACTGTACTATGGTATTGACGTCTTCAACGCATTGCGAGAAGCTTTTAGAGATTAAAATTGGAATCTCCAATTTCAAAGCACGAATAATTATCTATGTTTCTGTAAGTTTTGTGACTGTTAGAATAGATTTAGGAAGGAGGAAGATGGTTTTTTTTCTTATTCTCAATTCTGTAATTCTAAAAATCACGGAAAATCACCGAATTATAGAATACAGAAAATATTTATCATTGAATTTAATCTTTCAAATTATATTTTTTCTTCCGGAAAGTTTGCATTCAGGAACAAGCTAATTCGAAAATCAAAATTAAGCTTCCCTATTAACCTATTCTAAAATACAAATTTACTTCAACGTGAACGTGAACTGTGACGTGAAGGGTAGTGATGTGAACGGCAATAAAAACAGTACGCATACTTTCACTTTCACTGGTGCTGACGGTGGACAACATCGGCAGCTATTCATGTGACGGCGACTCTTCCTTCACTCTCTACGGCGCTTCTGTTATGGAGATATATTGCTGGAGGTGTGGTCTAGGATGAAATGAAGATATGGAGGTGCACAAATATACGAGAGTAATTAGGATATTTCAGAATTTACTTAAGGTTAGTTTTGGAAATTGAAGATACGGAGGTGCCCAAATATACAAGAGTAATTCGGATATTTCACAATTATTTAAGGTTAGTCTTGGAAATTCACAAAAATATATGAGAGTAATTTGAATATTTCATAATTTACTTAAGGGTTAGTTTTGGAAATTCAAAAAATCTATATGGAGGTACAGAAACAAGACGTGGAGGCGCATGAAGAAGCCGTCCAAGATTGATCTATTAACTTAGAGTTTTGGTTCATGGTGGACCACATGTGGTAATGGCCCATCGTAGCCTTCACCCTCTCATTAAGGTTTGAATTGACAATTTTTTATCTCTTATCAAATTATTCCTTAGAGGTAATTTTTCGGTTGACTTGGATTCGATTTCTCCAAAATGAAAAGATACTAATATATTTAGAAGTTAGATTCGATTTAACTAATAACAATATCGACAAAAATAGATGGACCAGACAGTCAATGAGAAAAATGCTTAATTATTACAGTTAGAACTTAGATAAGTATAAAATGCAATCAAGCCTACCTTAACCTCCTGTTAATAAGATTCACATTCTTGAATATATATATATATATATATATATATATATATATAAAGGTCTGGTTCTCTGGGTGTGGGTTATTAAATTACGCCTCTTTTTCATAATGGGAAAGTCAACTACACCAAAAGCTGTTCCTGTTACAGTTTAGGCAGTGGCTTAATTTACAAGAAATCACTTTAATTTAGTTGAAAGTGCTTTAGTTTATGCAAGAATAGACACCCTCAATTTATAATCTAAATCCAATAATACAAACTGTTGCAGTCAGCAAGTTCATTTAACTTCAAACATCTTGAACTGATGTGTACAAGTGTTGCCTTTGAAGACCAATAACTTATATATGTTGGTAAAAAGAATTGATATTCCCATGAAATGACATTTGATATTTCTTGCTGCAAGAATTGGCCTAGCTAAACAATACAAAATGTCCTAGAGGATAAGAAAAGCTTACAACAAATGCGGTATCACAAAACTTCAAAACTGTAATGCAGTACATGGACTATTAACATTTCATTATGTCTTCTTCTCTCACCAAGAGGAAGGGAGAAGCATTCTTTCACTTTTTATGCTCCCGCATTGATGGCTGTATCAATTGCATCAATTGAGTTATTTTGTTGTCCCCACAGTTGTGCATATCTTCCTGCTTTTGATAAGAGCACTTCATGGGGTCCTTGCTCAATCACCTTCCCATTTTCCAGAACAATAATCTGAACATTGGCAAATAAAGCTTTTAATGTAAATAACGTACTCTTCAAATAACATACAGAGATTTTCTTTGGGGTTCATCATATATCTACTTTTATGAACTGCATTTATTTCATGATGTCTTGGCTTACTGTAAAGATGTGTCCAACTTCAAAATACATATTATTACTTAGAAAAAAAAGTAGTAACTATGTTCCGGAGCAATCTATGTAAACTTGAAGTTTGTTATAACAGGTGCACATTGGACACACATAATCTAGGAACTAAGTACTGTTTAATTAAGGACATAAAAACTAGATAGAGATTACCTCATCACACTGCATTGCAGTGGTAAGCCTGTGAGCAATGAATATGGAAGTCCGATTTTTTGCTACTGACTTTAACGCACTTAAAATCTCTGCTTCTGTTGTGCTGTCAAGAGCACTTGTAGCTTCATCACACAACCTAATAGCGAGACAGGACAAAAGCAAAGGGAAGCAATTAAAATAAATTTGACTAACACTGATGCTTCGAACTTTATCTGAATTACAGGGATCTCTCAGGATTGAAGAGTGGAAAAGTATATCTTATTTAGAATTTAGATCAGATTGTTAAATTAGAAATGCAGCATGACCACAAAATCTCAGTAGGGACCTATAGGTTATTTATTAACCATAACCCTATTTATAATTTTAATTAGATAGCACATCACGATACGGAATTGAATGAGAAGATGTGACCCCCTGGAAAAGATTAATACAATTTGAGTAGTTTTTGCTCTAATAACTCATTTTATTGGGATGTACACCAGTTGGAAAAGAGGAATATCTTTCTTCAAGGAGCTTTAAAATAAGAGTATACATGGAGATTCTTCCAAGATTTAAAACTCCCACTGGAAGGAATAAAGTACGCCTCTTAAAGGTCTTATAAGGTCTCATGCAGTCTCCAAGATCATGATTTAGGAGATTTACAAAAAAAAATTATTTCCTTAGGCTACAAGCAAAGTCAATGAAATCATACTTTATTTATAAAACACTCTACTACAGGTAAACTCATTATATTGTTGGTCCGTGTAAATCATACGATGATTATTGCAAGAGATGATGAAACAGAAAAATTGGGTTTAATGGAAAAATCGACAACCCAATTTGAAATGAAAGACCAAGGAAAACTCAAGTATTTCCTTGGAATAGAGGTTGGTTATTCCAACAAGGATATTTTCATCTCCCAAAAAAAAGTACGTACTTGATCTCAAAGTTACAGATAAGTTTGGAAGTACAACTTTAGGAGTTTCAATTGAACTTAAACATAAAATTAGAAGTGAATAAAGCTCTCCTATATAAAAGACCCATTATTAGAGATTGGTAGGAAAACTCATTTATCCATCACACAAAAAACCAAACACTACTTATGCAGTTAGTGTGGTAAGCCCGTTTATGCATGATCCAAGAGAAAGATACATGCAAGCATTTGAAAAAATTCTTTAGTACTTCAAGTCAAATCCAAGTAAGGGGCTACTGTCCAGGGAAGAAGAAAATCCACCTCTATGTACTATATGTTTCTTGGAGAAAGTCTGACAACCTAGTAAAACACATGATAGAGTATTTCATTCTAGTACAGAAACAGATTTTCGAGCCCTTGTTCAAGGTGTATACGTAAAGGACTTTGGATGAAAATTATAATAAATGACTTTAAAATAAAGATACATAACAAGTCAACCATGAGCATTGCCCATAATCTAGTACAACATGGACCAAACATATTAAAATTTACAGTGGTTTTGTCGCTATAACAACCCATATCCCTACAGGACTTCAGATAGCAAACATTTCCACGAAAGGCTTCCTCGCGGTAGATTACAAAATCTTGTAAACAAGTTGAAAATGATATACAATCATTTTCCAACTTGACGAAGAAAAAATATACTTAGAATTCTCTTATTCATTTTAACATATTTTTATTCCTTATTTTAAAGAGTTTAATTGTTAAAAAATAAAGGTGAAGAGAATATAATTGGTGTGATTGTTGTCAATAAAATAATTCTTTATTTCCTTACTTTGTTCAAGCGTAATATTTTTCTTCTTGAAGAAAGGTAATTCAGTAAACATACATTATAGAAATTATTTGATTCCATCTCTGGGAAGAAAGTAGACAAATTCATTAAAATAATTTCAGTCCATAAAGACAATTCATTTCATTTGGAACTTGATATATATAAAAATACAATGCCACACACGACAAAAAGAGTCAAGTAGATAATAAGATTAGAATACTCACAGAATCGCAGGTGCTTTTAAGAATGAACGAGCCAAGGCAACACGTTGCTTCTCACCACCACTTAACTGTTAAGAAAAGCCATTCAGTTAAAAATTTAAGAGTTTTTCATCGTAAAATTTTATATTTGAAAAATAGAATAATGTAAGAACATGGGATTGTATTTCCCTAGGTAGACATTACAACACTCACAAACATAATAAGATCCGTAGGTAGATCTTTTACACCTTATATAATCATATCTTTGTAAAAGTTTGTAACAAACTAAACGGCATACATTTTATTTACTTGTGAAAGAGTATTCTTACAAGCATATTTATAGTTAACTACAACAGAAGAGATAGTTTTTTGTTAGTAACTAACTGTTTATTGTACACAACAAAATATAACTAAGTACATACTCTAATAATATTTAAAACTCTGATCTAAAAAATGTCAATTCTTGATGCAGAGTTTCTAATCCACAATTTGGTTGAGGCTAATCAGGTATGACTTTTGTAACAAAACCTTAATAAATATATGGAAATTTAGCCACAAAGGCCACATCTCCTCTCACTTAAAGAGCCTATTTTCTAATTTCTTTACACAATGCATTTAAGTCCGTTTTAAATTAATTTTCATGTCCTTTTAAAAGTTAATAACATCAGATTTTCTCAATACATCTACATTGTGGGTGTTTCTTTCAGTGATCTGAGATTTGCAATCCATAACCCTACATTCCCTGAACAAGGTATTACCCAGACGAACAATACAGAGAAACATATATCTTAAAAAAGAGGGAATTTCTATAACCTTGAGCCCTCGCTCTCCAACAACAGTTGAATATTTATCGGGAAAATTCATGATAGTGTTATGAATTGCGGCTTGCTGAGCAGCTTCATACACCTGAATGCATAGAGTAATAAATAAAACTTGGAACCTAGCAGTGGAAATTTTCAAGGGGAAGAAGCAAGCAGAGATACAACATTACAGTAGAAGTTACCTCCTCCTTTGTTGCAGAAAGCCGACCATAGTGAATGTTGTGAAATATAGTATCATTAAAAAGTACCTGTCCACAATCATTTAGGTTTTCACAACTTGTAACATCTGGCAGGGGCAAAATGACATGAGATGTTAGACATAGGTGCTTTGTTCAACTTACAGTATCTTGTGGAACAACACCAATGGACTTCCGCAAACTCTCAAGGGTTACCTCCCGAATATCTTGATTATCTATCTTTATCTGTAAAGTACATGAAAAAATGAGAATGAGAAAAAACCATGTAATTTAACGATAAAAGACAACAACCAAAATTATGCTAGTTACTAATTTGTGGCACAGTTACAAGGATGGCAGCCACTATTCCTGGCTAGAAATTTCATAAAGCAAACAGAAGTTTTCCATAAAAACGGCAAGAGTCTGATACTCAAATTTCATGCATAAGTCCTAGTACATAGGTGCAACATCTGCATCCAGGTTATGCTTTTTACTAACATACGTTCCATGCAAAGGATCATTGATTTGCAAACTCAAGCATGCTAAACTTGGATGAGTATTCTTTACGTTATAATGGAATATAAATCCATCTATCAGAACCAAAACATTTAGCTTCATTACTTGTCAAGTAACCTATAGAAAAGTAACTAACCAAATCAACCTCAATTTATATAGTTCATTCATTATTGAAGCCTGTACACGCGTCTTTAGAACTATATAGCACAGGCGTTAAAAATCATGCATCTCACGGTACAAATGAGACAGGACAAGACTGCATGTCATATATATCATGGCAATACAGCTTAAACTCACTACAGTGTCGATCAATTGATTCATATCTTACACTTCCAGAATTAGGATCAAAGAACCTGAATAGCAATCTAAGAATGGTTGATTTTCCTGTCCAGAAATACAAATTTGAAGCATGTCAGAAATGAACATGTATTATTATTATAGAGCAGAGAATATTCAAAAGCCAGAAAATGCAACAGGCGCCATATTTAAATTTGAATACTGAGGCATTTCATGTTTTAGGAATAGGTATACCATATAAGAACTAAAGAATACTAGACTTCAACATCCCGGGAAAAGCCATTATAAAGAGAAGAGTCTGTTCAAATGAGGTTGGCTAGGCAAAAAACACATAACTTCTCTCCCAACTAACTAATAGCCATGGTTGTGATTAAGTAAACCAACAGCCAAAAATAAGAAGCAATGAATTATCAATAATAAACAAATAGAGATCACATACTAGAACTACAACAACTGATCATCGTTGAAATGGTTAGACACCACATACCAACTACCAGATGAAAAATCATATGGAGAGATGCAGTGCACGAATGGGTTTTAACCCACAATCTCCCACCTGCTTCCGAGTGGTGACCATCAGATGCAATAGCAATGTCCATTATTCACAAAACGACACAAAAAAGGCTGATAATAACCTTGGGAAAACTACACCGCAAAAGCTAGTCATTGTGCTAGAGAACTCAAGGCCTTAGCCCTGCACCAGATTCCTATACTTCCTATATGACTCAGGTTCCATATCTTCAAATTGGATCCTAACAAAATCAAGTAAAGCACATTTTCCTAGCAAGCTTCTTCTACCCCACAAAATTTAGAACGATGATGTTTTCCATAGGAGCAAACAGACCTATGCTTGAGAGGAATCCCAAAACACGGGATTCAACTAGTCCAGAAAGGAAATGGCTACATGCCATGAAGAAAGCCACCTGAAAAAGGTAGCAATTAGCGCAAATGGATCCAAAACTTCCTGCACAAGCAGATCAGCCCCTTCTAAATCCAATGGCCAGTTAATTCCAAAAAAATTATACACCCACTATTGTTGGTGGGAAAGGTATACTAAGTCCTAAGGATACTAAATGTAGAAGAGAAAACTATAATTATTGTTGCAGAAAATGCATATAAAGCATTTTATACCTAAAAAATTCTGTGATAACAAATTTAAAATTTATAATGTCCTCACAAGTTTAATTTTTTTAAAGAGTATGACTAGTCAAATTTCATCTTCAAATCAATTGGCATTAAGCGAACATATATTTATAAGCTGCACTCCAAGAATTGAAGTTGGCATGTGGAACTTCTCAACAAACTCCCTCCATAGATGCATGCCTGGAACAAGTGAGCCTATTAGTAGGCACTTTACCAAGATGACCAATAGGCTTTGATATCATGTTAGATGTTATCTTAAAACCAATAGACATTAAACGAAGTTGCCCAAAAAGTATATAAGTTACACTCCAAGAATTGAGGCAGACAGTGTGAGACTTCCCAACGTGACTTAAGTGTTTTTGAACTAGAAAAGTTCATAAAGCGCACATACATATTATATTGTGATTACTCAGAAATACGAGTTATGCATGCAAGCATCCATATATGATTAATTTAAGTTGTCTAATGTTTTTCTACATAAGCATTCACATCTTAAGGAGCTTCTCTTTAATAAAACCATCCACAACCTCTTTTCATAAAAAGAATTGTGTATATGCTATCTCGACTATAATCTTAGACAAAGTGTTCTCTAGGAGCTAAAACCTCAACCTGCTTCTTTCAAAAACGGCTAAGTGATTCAACAATCATATATTTGTCCGTCTTTTTGAATACTATGTTGCATTCGTGAAGCAGATACAGCTATAAACTTCATACAAGTTAGCGAAAAAAGAAAGTTAGCTTATCAGCAGAATTCCGAAGTAGCTTGTTAAAATGCAATGTTATTTATTATTATTTATGTTGTGTGCACCCAGCTTTAGGATTTTAAAAGGGCATTTTACTCATTCCACTGTAATTGGCGGGTGCAAGAAGACATGATGGCCGTAAAGGAAGCAATTGCCTTTTCTATTTTATTATTTGTTGAGCCTTGGCCCACGAGTTGGATCCAATTTGAGTCGAACATTTCCCTATCCTATTTTTACATGGATTGGTTTTTAACTTGTTATTTATGAACTGTTATTAAGGGTAATATAAATAAGCTAAAGAAGAACAAGAATAAATGTTAATTAAAAAATATTAAAGAAACATTTTATACATAACATATAATACTATAAACTAAATAAAGCATAATAAAAATAAAACTCTAAATGTTAATAAAAAAACTTAAATATCATGATAATAAGAAATATATATATATATATATATAAGTAAAAAATATATAAATATTATTAAAATACATATATTGTTATATAACACAAACAATATATGTGTATAAATTAAAAAGAGTAAATTAAAAAGAGTATATCTATATTTCGTTAAAATTTCAGAATAGGTACAAAAAATAAATAATACAGCGGTCATCCTGCCACTACAGCTGGCAAAACAGGTAGTTCAAGTGGAAACACTGTGTCGGCCTGTATTCTTATCGGAGCCAAAAATTTGGCCCACAACAGTCTTGAATCAGACCAATGGGTCATTTTGGCCAATATAAATCTAAAAAATAAAAATATGCACTTCTAAAAATTTAAGTCGCCTAAATGAAATTAATTTTAAATTTTAGATGTGGTAATTTCATATATAAAGTATATGTTATAATCAAATAATATTTTTTCCATTTTTTAAAATTATAATTTTAAAAACACCCCGACCAATAAGTGTATGGGTCAAGCCGACCTAAACCCATTTGGACAGTAGGATAAATGAACCAGGTCAAAATTGGTCCACTTCAATATTTCAAGTCTAACCAAACCCATTTTACCGGCTATTTGGGACGACCCATAAGGCCAAAACAATTTTACCGGCTCTGCCTAGTACTACTATCAACTATTGGAAACTATGATCTACTTCATGTTTTGTTTATGTACAATGAGTTTTTATTATTAATGATTATTAGTGCATGAATTTTGAGCTTTTATAAATGTGTGTAGAATAATAGAATAGTGGTCATTCCACTGTCAGCACACATCTACCCCACTTTAAGAATCACTTACTTTGCCCACTCCACTATCCGGAATTGAATTCTGTGACAATAGAAGCTGTTAGTTGGGTAGCACTTCACATTGCAAAAAATGAAACACTTCGAGGTGAATTAGTGAGTGGAGAATGGTAGCAGATTGCTGCCACTCGCAGCCATTCTCAATTAACTATGTGAAAACCATTTGCAAAATGGTTGATAAAAAGCAAAAATAAATCAGGAAATTCCATTCCATTGCCAATCTCCAGCAATAGGCAGCAGGAAAAATTTTCTAAGGACAGCTTAGCATGTAAAATAATTTTAGAAAATAAAGAATTATCATGATGAACCTTACCACTTCCACTAGTCCCAACAATTGCAACACTTTTACCAGCTGGCACAGCAAACGATATCCCATCTAGTATCTTTCTTTCTGTGAGGTAACTGGAGATAGAATACATCAACATACAATCACTTGAATATAAGTAAAAACTCATAGGTATCATTGCATCAACACAAATTTGGCTTCTTAATTTTCTACTATATCAATCTCTCTCTACTAATATTACCATATATAGCCGAAAGTCAATGTATACGAATGGTAAAACACATGTAGTAAAGAGGCAATCACGCACCTAAAATGTACATTCTCAAATTGAATACTCCCCCCATTAAATCTAAGAGGCTGTGCATTTTCTTTATCCCTAACGTCTGCTCTTTCCTGTAATAACAATAATTATTATTATTATAGAAAAAGCAAAAAAAGCAGTATCACAAAGTCAGAAAGCTATAGAATAGATCTAGTAAGAATGATCAAATAACTAAGCAACATATCTTTTAATAAATGACGACAGAAGATGTTATGAACAAAATTACACAGAAGATGTTTCTTTTGCAATTAAACCATGCTCACGAGAATTCAGAAAACTGATCAAAAGAAAATATAAATAAACAACAACCTAGCAATTAGGAAAAAACAATACTACTCCAATAAGAAGAAATTACACAATTATCCATGATGCCAAAAAATTCTAGCAATAATCTGTATCTTGAACTCATGTATTGTACATAAGGGGTGAAAGTAAGAACTTTCATGATCAACAATACACATTTAAAATTAACTTCAAGATAATTTAATAAAATTTCACAGGGAAGATACCTCAAGTAACTGAAACATGGATTTCATGTCAACTAAACTCTGTATAGTCTCACGATAAACACTACCAAGGAAATTAAGTGGAAGAGATAGTTGGAAGAGAAGCCCATTCACCATTACCTGCATATTGAATTTAGATTAATTAAAGAAAAGAAGATATTCATCACAACAGCGAGAAGATAATAACAAAGAGATTGGAGGATGAGGAGTCCTATGTCTACGAAAGCAAATATAATCATTAAAGAACAAATAAAAGCTTCAATGGAGCAAAGCTACCAACCCTCAAACTAGAACTAAATTTAACAAAACTTTTACCAAATCACCAACAGTCATCGTTCCATCCATGATCCCATGAGAGCACAACACCATTGCTGATGAAAGAGCAGTACTAAATATAATATTTTGACCAAAGTTCAACACAGCAAGACTTCGTTGGGTTTTCAGAGCAGCATCTTCATATCCTAGACAATGATATTAGAAACCACAAGGATAAGAAACATCAATTATAAAATAGAATTAAGAGAAGCACAAATGAAACTAGAGAAGCTGCCAATATCGATTTTGTTGAAAGAATAAGATACTAAAAAATTAGAGTCAAGAAGAAAGCATACAATGGAATAAAATAAATCCTCATTCACAAAGGAGAGAAGGAATAACACATATGCCAGGGCAATTAAGAACACCACCTCTTAGAAAGTGGATTTAGGCTCAACTTAACACTACTAAACTAACTTGTAAAGTGAGTTTTGCACCCACTTCTATACTATAATTTGATGATATCTCTAGTCAATGCGGAACATCTAACATACCCCCTCACGTCGAAAACTAGACATCTGGTGTGTGGAACTAAATATTTATGAGTGGTCCAATAATGATTTGATAGTAAGTGATCCAATAGGTTCAACAAACCTTCCTAGGATAGTTTTGATACCATCTTAGAAGTAAGTTTTAGGCCGAACTCAATCTCAAAATCAGCTGGCAAGATGCAGCTTGTATCCACTTAAATACTATAATCTCATCATATCTCAAATCGATATGGCATCCCTAGGACATCCCCTCAAATTGAGAACTGAACATCTCAAGCTTAAGACTAGATATTTTTGGATGGTCTTCTTAGATGTAATGGGCTTAGCCCATACTTTTTGTATGTTTCTTATCTATAAATGTATAATCCTATGTGTTCATTATACAAAAGGGATTAATCCTATTCCTCTTTTTTTTTTACTTTATTTTCACATGGTATCTAGAGCTATGGTAAACTCTTTGACTTCCTGGTAAGCCCACTATTCACCGGATGGAAGAGTGTTATACTTAATACATGCGTGACTTGGTGTAATGAAGTTATTATATTATCTATTTTTTGTCTTAGCTAAAATTGTGTTTCCAATTTTTGCCTTGATATTGGCTTTCCCAATATTCATTTCACAAAGATGGATTTGCAAGGTTTGAACTGCAGAAGTTTGCAACATAACTATTAGAATATTAATATGATTGAACTTCCAACAATGTGACCCTCTAATTGCTAAATATTATGAAACCTTGGCATGGATGGTTTAAGTAATGACAGGAACTCCTGCTCTTGGCATAGGAAGCACCATGAGATGCAGCCATAGAGTGGCATATTGGGCCTTTCATGCGTAGGTAGCACACCTGGTGTGATAGTCATGGTATATACAATGGTTATTTAACAAAATATGAAACACCCCTTATTCTTGTGAACCTTATATGCCTCAAGAAACTAATAAAAATTATTCATTTAAATAGCAACTTACAAAAATAATGCCCTTGAGCATTTTAATGTTGTTATGAATTTTCACATGCAGTCAGGTTAAGAAATTGAAGAATCTCGCTTAAGCAAGGGAGACAAAAACAACGGAGTAAGGATTTTTTCTTTAGAAGGCTCGCTTGTGTGAGTCTAGATGATCTCCCACGTGAGCAATGTCGGTGAAAGCAGCTTAGCAAGATATGACGTCTTGCTTGCTTAAGTTAATGAAGTCAAGAAGCACCTAATCTTGGAACACAAAAGCTCATTTAAGCAAGATTAGATGCTCTCTTAAGTGAGATGAAAGGCAACAACGTGAAATTAAAGGCTCACTTAACCGAGGTTCATTACTAGCTTAAGTGAGTGATGCCTATACAGACCTATGAAATAATGGTCATATAAATAGGCCAAGAACAATATATGAGCAATTAGAATATGCAAAATAACTAGTGCATTCTGCACACTCCATTTAACAAGGAAAATCAATCACTTACTCTTTAGGTACTTGTCATAATTATCAGCTTCATAAACTTCATTATTAAAATATTTGACAGTCTGTAAAACAAGAAAAAAAAAAAAGTGATAACAAAAACACTACAACGAAGATAACATTAAAAAACTGGCATCAATGATCGAAATGCTCACCTCATAATTAATAAGTGAATCAATAACCCTCGTACTAGCATCATTATCCGCTCTGTTCATGGCTTTCCTGAACTTAGTCCTCCACTGAGAAAACCAGAAAACATGAGAGTTAATGAATACTGTAATCAATTAAATTTTCAACAAATCCAATTCATCATACTAAAATCCATTTACCCCTCCAAGTCAATTAGTTGGCAAATAAAAAACAAATTACTTGTTACTGAGAACTGAAACTTCATTTCAGACAAAAGGAAACTGCAAAATTACTAAATGTGGTTTATTAATGTATTTGGATGGATAATTTTTAAGAGGTGATTCATTTTTATAGAATATCGTTGTCAGATACGCAAAACAAATTGAAGTATCAGTACATCAAAGTGTACAAGGTTGCCACAATGTCATTAACATATATAAGAAGACGAAAAAGCAATTCAAGAGAGTACCAAACTTTTCCAAGCTTAACTATATTACATAATTAGATTGGTTCAAGGCATGATACCTGTGTGATAGACAGTGTGAAAATAACATAAGCAGCAACCGATAAGGAGGTAATCAGCGCAAAGGGAGCTCCAAATTTGTAGGCCAGTATACCTGCTACCATAGATATCTGGATGGACACATGTTAAATCTGTTGAAGTTGTTAAAAAACCAGAAGAGTTGGGATGACAATAATTTTTGAAGATCACTATAGAACCTCAAATGCAACAGGAAGCCACAAATAAAAAATATGGCTCCTGCTAAATAATAGTGAGCAACATTGGGAGAATACATCATTGAGCTAAGCAACAAGGGAACAACTGAGGCGTACCTCTAAAATCGTAGGTACTACATTGAACACCATAGAGGAGAGAATGAAATTTATTCCACGACTACCACGATCAATTATTCTACTCAATCCTCCAGTTTCTCGGCTGGAAATAACAATAACTAAATGAGGGGGTACTCAATTAAACAATAGACAAACACTAAAAAAACAGAAGACAATCACAAATAGAGGTAAATATTTTATGACTTTAATGATTTAATTAATAATAGTTCACATTTAAATCAGTTACCATAATAAATGTGCTGTTCTTAAATGTCTGAATAAACACAATTATCGCAAGCAGACTACAGACAGAAATTTACTTGTGGTCCTAAATAATGACAGGTAGGTGTTCACAAGAGCAGAAAATCAGCCATGAATCATGAATTACAAGAGAAGATACTAATTCCTCCAACCCTATTGAATGGTTAACCTAGTTCTGTTTCAACCACAAACCCTTTGAAAATTCCAAACATAGTACTTTTTTGGTGTAGAATCGAAGGGAGGGAGCTAAGAAGAAACTAATGTAACCAGAAACTAATGGAAACTATTTACAAATAACTCATGAAAGCCTACTAGAAAAGCAAACAAAAACTCCCAATGCATTCAAAGGTGAAACTATAATTTCATATTTAATCAAACCTTCAGTAAGTCTTGTTTATTATGAAGTTAATATCATAAGGTAAAAATTAAAGTAACTAACATAAAAGAGGGAAACAAATATCCCACAGTATCCTAAAGATAAGTATCCATGACATCCTAAAGATAAATATCACACGATATCCTAACACATAGATCAACAGTTTCGTAAATCGAGATGATATGATCCCAGCAATATGGGAACATCAATGTAAGCCAAGAGTTGAGCCAATTATTCTCTCTTCAGAAATGGCGAATACGTGTCAAGCAGCAGAGGAACGACCAAATTAAGGCATTAATCAGAAAATAGATTGAACAACCAGCGACAGACTGCTTCAAACTGCAAAATTGCTCAAAGATAAGGCCAACTGACCCCTGGGACGGGAAGAGAGGATCTCAGCCACAAGGTTTGTGGTAGCAGCATCCCAAATTATAGTCTGGAAGGTAGTCTGTGGATGGCTCTCGTGGAGATGTTTGGGGACTTGTCCAATTTAGACATTGCAAATACAGTTGTGGCGCTCTGATCTGATCATAGCACTTTCCAAGCGTGAATGATGGTTGGCAAATAACAGCAATTCACAACAAAGGAGGAAGAACCTGGGCACTGGAAATGGTGGCTGGACTGTGGGTGCAATTAATGCAATGCAGGACTGGCAGCAATGAAGGTGGTTAGGGTACTATGGACACTGAAAGTGACTAGGGTACTATGGACACAATGAAGGCGGCTAGGGTTTAGACACAAGCAAAACCTGCGAAGGATCAGGTGCTCTCCTAAAAAAGTGCGATGACATATCATATATATAAACTCCATCTAACCTAAATTAAGGGAATACGAACTGCACGAATCAAATAAAGTTAGCCCAAACACAAACCTGCCTGAGAGTAGGAGTAAATCCTAGTAATTATATTACAACACATACCTTAGATGATAGCGAAGGTCAAGGTCATGCAAATGAGAGAAGACCTACAAACAGTCAGATACAAGTGTAATTTCAGTATTTTTAACATCATATAACAACATAAAGTGTGATTTTGACAAAGACAGAGGTGAAGCTTCTTAAAAGAGGAATTAAATCTAAAACCTAAACCTCCAGATTTGCCTCCCCTAGAGTGAACAAGTGTGACGGTGTATCTACCCATGATTTAAATTAATGTACCTCACAAAATTAACCACTCTGAAACAAACAGGCATGCTCTGCTATTTTCTCGATTAATCATTTTAGATAAACCAAATCCTAAATAAATGTATTCTATCAATACAAAATACAAACAGATATCCTAAAAATACTTATATCCTTATTTGATGTATTGAAACCATGAAAAGGCATGCATACCTTCCTTGATACTAATCGAATAGTTCGCAGTGCAACCTTAGAAAATATAGCAGTCCGCAGTTCTGCAACAAGTAGTTGCATCCAATAAAAAAAATAAACAAAATGAATAATTAAAATGCATACCTTTTCTCAAAGAAAAATAGATAAAACCAAATCAAGCAGATATCCCTGATGGAGAGCATCAGAAGATAGGGCTGGTAATGACTCAAGATGGCTCTAGAGCTATTTGAGAGATGCCTTGCTAACAGGTCAAAATGCTAAACTCATTAATTCGTTTCTGGTAGACAGGTAAATGAAAATAGATTGTACTTTCATATGCTCAGAGTGAACTTGTAATTTTTTGATAGAAATTTTGTTGGTTCATTAAGATTGAACTACTTGTGAGCTCATAGTGAGTTGAGCTCAAGCCAACAAAATGAGCAAATTTTTTATTGAAAAAATTATCATTGAGCCACCCTGAGCACCTGAGCCCGGTCAAGACAGATTAATTTCATAGCCAACCCCACTAGCAGTAACAGTAAAGAGTAATGAGCGCGTAAAAGATAATTTCAGCTCTCAAGCATGGATTCAGACCAATATCATTAAACTAAGACTAGTCATTGATTTGGTTAGGGCATAAGACATTAGATTACTGGTTCAGCCGTTGAGTCATTGGTCAAACTGTTAAAGCAGGTATTTCATTAATATCAATATTATGCATATAATTAATCTGAATACCAATTAAAAATGAAAACTTTTAAAACTCACAATAAGTATGTTCCTTTATTTCCTTTAAAATTATTAATAAAAAATATCGTAAAAAATATATTTTGGCTTTTTGATAAAGTTGACCAATCAACCCTCTAGAGCATGTGAAGAAAGGAACTAGCATCTAGCACATGTCTCCAGCGAGCAATGACACACTGCTAAAGGTAATGAAATGTTTATAATATCTTCAAATATTAATTTTTAAATTTGAAGCACTGTCTTCCATTTTCTAGATCCCCTTATGTTGACAGTCAAGGTAAACTATGATGAGATGAGAAGGAACGTTGACAGCTCAGCACTAGTTATGAACAATCAAAATGTCTGGAAGCAAGTGACAGTAGCAGTACAGCAGCACTAGACTTGTTTTGCAGGTTTTCACAGAAAAAAGTTTGATCCATCCGGTATGTTCAACCTTACCAATTCACCAGTTCTTTTTAGAAACTCACCAAGTCACAACAGTTTATACCGAGTTATGCTCTTTCCATCTAATGTGTCAACCAGAGCAAATCACCTAGTTGGTTCATTTGTTGAACCAGTCGGCGAGGTTAGAGATTCATAACTCTGGTTGGACATACTTCAAAATGCAAACCCTTATGGGCAATTTTTTATAATGTAATCTCTGTAGCATTTTATTGTCTTTTGGGTAAGTCATGCCCTTGGGTATTATTGGGCTTGAAGTACGTTTATCTATCTATCTATCTACATATATATGTATGTGTGCATGCGCACCTGCACGTACTATAAACAAATTAAGGGAGCACAAATGGCAAGTTTTGACACAGCCATCCCACAAACTTGACCCTTTTGAAAATGAACTGTTTAAAAAATTAACGTAATATGTGAAAAAAATGGGTCCACATATGTGAGTAGCCCAAGTCCGCCACAGAGGACAAAAATGGAGTTAGTGAAATCAGTAACTTTGGCTTCTTTACTGTGGGCTCAAAATGAAAATCAATTAGTAGTACGAGATTAAATAAAACATGAGACTTCCTTCACAACATTTGAACAATCAAGAAGAGAAATATCAAAAGGGGAAAGGATTTCAAAAGTTGTTTCAGCTATAAAGATGCAGGTTGCATATAAGAGTGAAAACAGATAGATAGCAGCAGTGGGTCTGCAGAGAGAGCACAGCATAGGTCAGGATGAGAGAGAGATGGAGGGACATAGGTCTCTGATTAGGGTTTTACCCTTCACGAAAATGAAAAATATTCAGAACAATCAGCATAAGGGGTCTGCACCATTACAAAAATTGGATTTAAAGACAAAAGGAAGAGGGTTAAGGATGCAAGTTGGAGTTTTATTAATAATAGACGGGTATTGCCCATGCATTGCATGGGTTAAAATCTAGTTATTATCATATGAGAATTGTATTAGTTATTCTTGTTGGATCGTACTGATTATTCAATTTGCTAAGAGATCAACACCTTTAAAAGTGCATATATAGCTGTTTCAATTTCCCATTTCCCCTTCAATTTGCTTTGGGATAGGGATATGTTCTCAAACTCTCTCCCTTAATGACGTTTCAATGTCAATATGCAGAGGGATTGGCCAGCCCTGCTCCATTCCTAGTTACCACCTTTAGTTTTGTTTTTGTGCTTTAGATTAGCTTATTTCAGCTCATAAGGATATATCTTATCCTCGCTCCTAATCTAGTTACTTCTCTGACATAAATATAGCTCCAAGTCCAACCACCATAAATCATAACTTAAAAAATTGTTTGGTTCGAGAATCCTAGACGTTATACTTTAGAATTATAAAATGCCACCCTCATACATAAACACCAGGTTTAGAAGGTAGATAAAACAAGTACATACCATTGAAAGCAGAAGCTCCTGAACGCGCTATCCCATATCCAACCAACACCGCCACTGGGGTTGCAAAAAGAGCCACCCCACTTGAACTCGAAGCAAGAGCAGCAGCATTCCCCGAGGCAGCCGTCAACGAATCAACTGCAAGCTTGAACATGAACGGGACCTGAACATTCAAAACCTGAACACAAAGTTCCAACAAAAAAGCAAGGGTCACCAATCACCATAAGCAAGTTAGCATTAGCATAAAACCATGAACCGCATGCAACCAGGTAACTAACCTTAGCCCCAACAAGTAAGCCCAAAGCAGCAACAACCCGAACCCGAAATTCAAGATTATCTTTCATCCAAAGGTAACTGGCAAGTGTGCGAAGGATCTTCACATCAGCAACTTGCCCATCAGGAAGTGATGGTGGTGGTTTAGCAATGGTAGGAGAAGTAGCCTTTTGGCTTTGGCTTCCACCATCTTTAGTTGAAGTTGAGAACAATGCTCGCCCATCCACACTTGAACTCTAATCCGCACAATTCCACAACCACGATCAGCATCAAAGTCATTCAATTTGAACTAATCACAGGCATGACAAAACTTATATGCATTTTTTAGATACTTTTGGTGGTGCTCTCCAGTCAAAATTGAAGTTTCACTTCGATAACCAATGTTGATCATTAAGGTAAACCTTTAGTATGCATACGAGGTGAAACTTCAAGTATAGTTGAAAAACAGTAGCAAAAGCATCTAAGAAACTGCACCTAAGTTTTGACCCAAAGAAAAAAGTAGGTGATTGAACTAACAGAGTGTGGTAAGTAAGGTCTGGGAACTCTGCCATTTGGAGAAACAGAATTTGATGAATCAGAGATGAACCCCTTTACAGCAAAAAGCAAACCTGGGCTCCCTCTCTGTTTTGGGGCATTGAAACCAATTCCATAACCATGACTGTAACATGTTTTAGTGCGAATTGGGTAGGCTGTGCCGATCACAGAAACTGTAAGAAGGGAGCGAACTCGATTGCCACTGCCACTGCAAGCACCGATGCTGCTGGCATCGCGTTGAATAAGGTGCCGAGAAGCTGAAGCAGCAGCGGCAAGCATTTTCTTACAAGTTTGAAGCTTTTTTGTGTTTTCTGCAAATGGGCCTAAGTAAAGGTCGGAACTTTCTAGAGTTTGACGGATTCGGAATGTTCAGAAAAAACCCTAAGGGGAATCGAATTGAAGAATGTTACATGAAAAAAGAAGGGGAAACATTCCTGTAGGAATTTGACAAACATAAGGAATCGGCACCTGAACAATTGCTCTAGGTTTCTTCCCTTCTGAAAACCATGGAGAGAGAATTTGAAAAATATGTTCTTTTTAATAGGAAAAATATTATTTTAGTTTTACTTAACTTCGATCTAATTGAAAATAAATAAATAAATGTATGTGTAGTCTCTCAATTAATTTCAAGATAAGTTTGTCTTCTGAAAAATTTTAAAAATCCGACTTTCATTTATCTATTTTTTTTTGTAAAGTTAAAAAAAAACTTAAATATATTTACTTTTTTGTCCTCTAGAATTAAAATTCATTTTTTTTTTTAATTTTGGAAAAGAATGTAATCCATGTAATCAAAATACCTTCTTATATTCAAATAAACAATTTAAAAAACACATCCATGTTCATGTAAGATCTGTTAGGAAGAGAATGAAAAGTAAGGGTGACTTAACTTGTAATTCAGGAAGCAAGTAAATAAAGCTTTTCACCATGTTTAAAAGAACTGAACAATTATTATACGAATAAATTTAAATTTAAATTAAAAAGACTTACCTACTTACCTTAAATTTTATAAATTAAAACACTCTTAAGTTTTTTTAAAAAAAGGTAATTCCTAATAAAAAAGACATTCATTTAGATATTTATAAATTTATATTTTTAAAGTTTATTACGAAGTACTACTTTGTGTTTTATTATTTTGTTTATTTTTTTATTACAAAATCATATGGTATATTTTTTCTTTTATGTATGGATTAAAAAAATTTTGACAACAAAAAAACTTCATTGACCATCAATTTTTACATTGTAATGGTTCACATTGTTAGATGTAAATCAATCTATATAATAAATTAACACTAAAGACCTATGTTTTTATGAGTTAATTTATGTTTAATTTATATATTTAATTTAATTTTATCTTTAGTTAGTTTACAATTTGTAATGCACTTATTTGCGTTAAAGATGAACATTTTAAATATAAAATTAGATATTTGTGAATGGTTGAAAAAGAAGTGAATAGTAAGGAGCATAACAACATCACCTCAATGAATTTTACTAATATAGGTTATGAATAACAACTTTTATATCATCTTAGTAAGTAAATTTATGTCTAATTCAACTTCTAAAAACCTCCGTACAAAGTCAAATTTGCATTTCACTTATATAATATAATTTGGTTTTATCTATAATTAATGGGAGATCTTTAACACTATGAATCCTTTATTTTCCTTCATACTTGTATTAATTTCTTCTTCTTTGCCTTTAATTTGGTTTCTTCTTTTCTTTGCTCTTAGTTTTATGCCTTGCTTTCCTCACGATAAAATGTTTTGTGGTGGTTTGTTGGACTAAGAAGATGTTCTTATGTTGAACAAAACATTTTTAGCATCAAACAAATAAGCTCACAAGCCTTTTAATTTCATGCATGTTGTTCCTTGATTTGGGCATGGCTAAAGTTTGTTTTTGGTTTATGTAGGTGACATCAATTATGGTGTTGCATAGGTCAACAATCGAATCTTGGGTTATTGAACTGTTGTGTTCTTAAGTAAAAAAAATTGCATTTTGACTATGAGCTATAAATTTTAGTCTAATAGTAAGTGTTCAATCTAACAATTTGTATCAAAGTCAATGCATGAGTTTAATTATCAAGAAGACAATTGTTGAGGGAAAAATGGTTGCAGGTGACATCAGTTGTTTTATGGTGTAGTCCAAGTGAGTCAAGTCACAATCGAATCATAATGTTTGGGCTGCTACATTCTTATATAGAAAAAGTTACACTCTTGTTAGGTATCCAAGTGTGTGTCTAAGTCCCACATTGAGTATAAACGAGAAAGAAGACTCACAAACTCGATGTCTTAAGGTTTTGGGTTAAAGGTTGTGTGATTCCCTTGTGTGGGTTTGACTCTTATCTCATTCTTGTTTGATCTCCCTAGTGTTTCCTCTTTCAATTTTCCCACCAACTCTAACTGTGAGTTATAACTTTTGACTGAGTGGTATGTACTCAATCTAACAATTCAAACATCTTAATGCATATTTTGAGTCTTCGAGACAATAATTTTGTATAGTTATTACACAAAGATATTCTCATGTTTTGAACCATAAAAAATAACATTTAGATGAATTGCTCTCATCCAATCATGGAACATGTGATAAAATTCAAGAATAATGAGACATTTCTTCCATACCACAATATAAATGTATTATTGCTTACCATGGCAAAGACTCTCTTTTTTTGTCGAGACTAAGATCACCACAAGTGAGTTATGTATGTCTAACATTTTTTGTAAAGATCTTATAAATTATAGTTGTTGTATCAAGATGTGACAATCATGAGACTTTAAGCAACTAGCTTAAAATCTTGCATAGATATAAAGTTCTTACCATCTAAAAAGTATCATTCTGATACCTTCACATGCTTTAGACATTGACAATAACTTATTTTCTCTTTCTTAGACAAAGTATAACATGTTGATGAAAAATATGTGTTCTTACCTATCTCTCTTGGTATCAACTGCTCTCATATTTTCATTTCAATGAAATTCAAACAAACATTTACACTATTTCTCATCTTTTATTTAATATTATGAAGTGTTTCAATTAAACTATTACACACATTTTTATCTATATGCATTACATTTATGTAATTTCTAACTTCTAACTTGTATCAATACAAAAATGATTAAAGAGTATAGACTTCTTTTTATATATATTAGTCACAATTAACTTCTTTCAACTATTCAAAGACATGTTTGTTATTTACTTCTTTTATATATTTAAATACTAATCGATGGAATGAGCATATTGTCATATCCATTAAAAATTTTCTCAACTTGCAATTAGGATGATAACTTTTAAAAAATCTCCAAATAACAGAAATATATTATCTTCCTTTCATATTTCGTAATATCTTATTCACACACATAATATGGTTAATGACCCTTAACAATATACCTCATCAAGTTTTCATAAAAGTTATTGATATATCAAATAATATGACATGCCTTTAAAAATATGTATAGACAAATACTTCAATTTTCTCATCTTACAACACTTTTAAATATTAAATCTTCAATGAATGAATTAAAATAAACATCTATATCTATTTTCTAAATGTCTTGTATGAGAAATTGTATGAGAAAGTATCATATATTTTCACTTTATAAATTTAAAGTCGTAAATTATAAATAACTAGTAGAATATATGTATAGTTTGATTGATACTTAGATTATCAAATGGATTTATAAATTTAAAGTCGTAAATTATAAATAACTAGTAGAATGTAGAATATATGTGTAGTATGATTGATACTTAGATTACCAAATGAATTTATTTTATTTATGGTGTCTTTTTATGTATTAATTTTCGAGCGATTAGACAATAAGAATCATGAATTCCATCACAAAGAAGAAAAAAAAAAATTATGTGGATTGTTGGTCATCTACCCAAACCTATTCTTTAACTTACAATAATTACATATTATATAAACCGGAAGTAAGTGTACCAGAGAATCAAAATGTTTAACCTTTCCTAATTGTTTTTATTGCAGACTTATTATGTGGGCATTGTTCCTCCAACTAATCAACGTGCACTTTAGACACATGATGATGTCCAAGGGTGCAATCTTAGCAATTAATAGATTTAAATAATTTGACTTTTAATATTAAATAAATTGTTAACTGTTCGGTATGATACTTGGTAATTTATATAATGTACAATTGAGTGTCAACTTTTAAATAACTTTTTTTTTAAAATAATTAAACCATAATATAAGTATAATTATGGTTTAATATTGAAATATATAGTAGTGCATAAATAACTAAAAAATATTACTTTAAACAACTATCACGCACGCTTATAATACAAGTTAAAGTATTATCATGATCCAGAACTTCTTTAAATCTGTCATCTATAATTGGATCTAAGTTCTTATTATAATTTAATTGATCTCAATATACAATTTTTTAATGAATGCATATAACATTCATAGATTTGTTTCATAGACAACTGAAAAAAATATATATAGAATGGTAAAATAAATTTAGATTAATATAACACATTTTCAAACTTTTAAATAAAATATAGTTTGAAAAGTGATTATTTGTATCCTATTTCACATTAGACAGCAGATTACCAGATATATAAGATTACATTTTCCTATCTCATTCAATAAACTTGCACAATCTCATACTGAACACTGCAGTGTTCAAAGTTTATTGTGTTACATCCCCTGTAACTTTAAGTCTCTTCTTTTAAACATTTTACAATTTTGATAATTCAATGTCTAGTGACCTTGCCTTTTGTAATCAATAATGAGTATGTATTGCTTCATTTTAACACCAGAATATTGCCAACCGATATTCCACATCAAGGTATTATTCCCACAACCCACAGAAGTGGATAGCAGCTCAGGAGCAGTGTCGCCAAATATTGGAAGGACTGAGTGGATAATTGAAGCTGATTTTTGCAACATTCGAACAATCAAATGCAGACATTTATGCTTCTGACATCCTGTAGTGAATACCCATGAACAAGAACGGCAAAAAGGCCAAGAAAATGATGTTCCTTTTATAAACAAGTAGATCAGCATAACCATGAATGACATGATTAATTTTGACAAAGTACAAAACATTTCATCTAGATGTGGTGTACATGAAATTCTTCACCAAAACGATTGCAATTAATTTACATATGACATCTTCAAATAAGAAAACATACTGACTTCTTTGAATTGAAAAATGCTATAAACAGCTGAACAAACAATCCTAAGGATCTGCCTTAAAAAACCTATTTTACCTTTTTTTTTTTCTCTCTTTTGATACAAAAGAATAAAATAGAAATAAACACCTATTCTAAATGTTAATTGGTAACTTCTAATATCTATTCCATCTATAACTTATGAATAACATTCTAATTAACTGTACATAATCTTTTACAGTGATGCGCGTGAAAATAAACCTTGCTGGAAACCCTATCTGCTAAACTCTTCAACCCACTTGGACCTTAGACCAATAGCTTGCAACTAATTCACAAAAAATATAATGGTTTTGCCTGCACAATGAACACACTAAAGTCTCCGTTTTCCACGTCTTCTGGTGTCTATATCTACAAGCCTTGACGATGAAGGAGCAGGCAAGGCTGCCGACAGACCAATAGATTCTGGGATATCCAGATTGACTCCCAGAGGTGGGCCTGCCATTGCACGCTTGATGTCCAAATCGTTTAATTGGTGAACTTGAAGTCTTATTTTGTCAATCTGTTGATCAAAGTGGTGAAACAAACAATAGATAACGTAAATCCAAAAGACATACTGCATTCGGATTCTTTGTCGATATAAACTTACTATTTCAATATGATAAATAGATGCATGTGCATCAGCAAGTCTCCTCTGCAAATCTTCTGATTTTTTTGTCTGATACTCCGCATTCTCCATTTCGTTTCCCCTTTCACCTAATTCTTTATATAAAGCTGCAAGAACAAGGAAGTATATTTGAACTTTTTTTAAATAAAATAAATCTAATAGGAAACATTGAGATACATACAATTAAGGATGACCATTGTAAAAACAGGAATATACATGCATAATCTTCAAGCAAATACATATATGTATATATATACATACATATAGAGAGAGATGATACGATAAATATATAAATAGAAAGTGGGAGAGCACGCAGTGCATGATGCTCCCACTTGATGGGGTTTGGGGAAGGTAAGATGGGCACAGCCTTACTCCTGCCAATGGAGAGACTGATTCTAGGATATGAACCTGATACCTCCAATTAAATATACCGCATAAACCCAAGACACCATGCCGGAAATTACACAATTTGGTTATATTATCCCACTTACATACCAGCCACTCTTACCCAAGGTTTATCATCAAAAGTTCAAACCAAAAATGAACACAATAAATAAGAAAGAAAGGCATGACACTTATGTGGCAATCTAAGTACTCTTCTACAAAGTGTGCATCTAGGGAGCACTTAAAGTCATGATAGATTTGTTGCATTCGCAAACTAGGTCTTAGATAAGATAGATAAGTACCAGTCAAAACAGATAGCACCCAAATCTGAGTAGGAATATCATAAAGTTTCTTTGCTAAAGTCAAAGAAGATCTCAATATCTCCCTGGCTTGTACGGTGTCACGTAATGCAAGGGCCAAACTGCCAAGGATTGTCAAATACTGAGAAACAAGTTGAAGGTTCCCTAAATATGTATGCGTCAGCTGCAATCCCCTTGCCAGGCGATTTCTGCAACAAATTTGCAACTTAGACAAAGGAAGAAGTAGAATTATATATGTCAATGGAGGTAAGAGATCAGCTGCAAATGAGATTCCATTCTGGAGATTGCTTAATTTTAAGGTCCATTTAACAGTCAAATCTGTTACATTACATGACATAACCATTTAAAGAAACATCCACCAACTAAGGTGTTGCACTGATGGCACTGGTTTTCGTATATGAATGAAACCCAACAGAACGCACAGCAACTCTTCCCATTGTCTGTATCCATGTTTTAAAAACTGACGCAATGAAGTAATCCAGTCAATGGTTCAACCGCGGATCTTATATACTATATAAGAAAAGTATAATAGCGAATAAAATAAATGCAGGTAAAGTGCATTTTTCCAATGTGGATGCATAGTTAAAATAGGCTAAATTAAATATTTATTCATTGCTAATTTTTTATTGTAATCTACAAGCTCAAGGTGATGTCAATATTTTTATATACATATCTACTAACACATTTTTTTAAATTAAAAAAAAAAACAAATACATTAAAGAACTCTAGATTGTAAACTCAACAGATTGTAAACTCAACACCTGTGCAGGTTATTCCACCAGTTATCTAAAAACTTACCTTGCTTCTTGTAGATCTTGTTGCTTCATCAATAAAAGACCATAAGCAAAAAGAACACCAGTCTTTTCTCTAACTCCTACAAAAGAATCCATTACTCCATAAACTGGCCCGATCAAATCAAGTGCCTGCGGGAAAAATATCATCCAATAAAAAAATCTCCTGGAATTAAACTACTTAAAAAAAAAATATGTAGAACCAATTTAATTTGTGTTAGGCATTTCTCCACCTGTGAAGAAGATTCAGCATCACCAATGCAGATGTAAGAGACAGCTGCATAAACTTGGCACATAGCTTGCATTGATTTGCTGTCTGTAAGCTACACAGAAATATGTAGTCATTGCTTGGATACCGCGAAGTTATCCCCACCAACAATTTATAACAAGCTTTACAGACAAAAACATAAATATGTATCTAGCATGTCAAATCAGCATATATGTGTCAAAATTACCAAAACTGCAGAGATTACATCTTGTTCACTACTAAATTATGCCATCTATGTTATAGGGATGTCATATCCATACATATATACCTTCACTGCTTCAATATAATGAAAAACAGCTTCGTTGTAACAGCCAACTGAATGAGCATATTGGCCTCTAAGCATCTCAATGATGCATTCACATGCTTGTAATATGGTTGGAAACCGCGTGAACCAATTTTTCATCTGTACCAAAGCCTGAAAAATTGCAGTGGTATTAATTAACTATTTTAATTCTGGAATGTAATGGAATACCACTTTATAAATCTACAGGAACAAGAAAAATATCAGCAGAAGCAAGCCAGATAATAAGGTGGATTATTATTTATTAATGGCGATTTTGAAATAGTATGGAACAAATGCAAACTATCATGTCTTCTCGTCCTTGGTGCTGACAAAATATACCATAGGAAGATAACCAACCTCCTGTGCTTCAACAAATTCTGCTCGTGTGAGCTCTATAGCCACTTTGTTTTCAAGAAACTGAACTAGTAGCATTAAGTACACACCAGCCATCCAGATAGAAGAGTGCTGTAAATCCACTTCTGGTAAAAAAATGAAGGTTCAACAAAATTGCATTAGGAATTCTTGATTGCATGGCAGCATAAGCATCTTACAGCGGACAAGCTAGGAATAACAAATCTCACCTCTAACACCATCAGTAATTCCAAGCTTCACTAACTCATCTGCAGGGAAGAACTTGAAAATATGAATAACTAAATATAATTGAATGATTTTACATATGTTGCCCATTTTAACATATAAGCCTAAATACTTTAATACCGCCCCAAAATAAAACTTTATATGTATGACAACTAATAATCATTACAATAGAAATTTGTAAAATACATTATTTAAAATGTGAGACACTATTACAGCAGAAGAAATATTATTTTCATAAGGAAAATAATTCCAAAGTGGCTACAACTTCAGTCTCCAAGGCTGGCCATAACAGCAGTGACTTAAATGGAAATCCATTTGAATAACAGAAACAACTTAACTCATCAATCGTGCAATCAGAACAAATAATTTAACAGTAATGCTTATAATCATTTGACGCATCCTAATACATTTCACATTAAAGCCTAACAAAGAAAACTAAAAACAAAGACACTTTATGGTTGTGATTGGACATAGAATAGTTGAAGAATGATAGATGGTAGAACTGAAAGTAAAAGGGTATAAATCAGACAATGTCGAAAATTATCACAGGCTATTTGGACAGCAAAATAAAAATTGATTTCACCTGAGAAATCATTATTTTGTACTTAAAATAAGTAGCAGTTGTACTTTCAGGAAAGCAATAAATTGGAAGAAACCCAAATGAAGATGAAAAAAACACACAAACTCACTAAAAAGACTAGTGAACAACCTTGTATTATATGCATCCCAGACTGTATGCGTTTTGCACATTCCTTAAAAAGTCCTTTTGGGCGCCCAAATACAACGACTATTAGATCAACTAATGCATAGATAGCACTTTTAGGAAGCCATTCACCATCAATGGGAGGAGGTGCTAACTGAAGCTTATCTCCAATGGTCCTTCTGACATTCCCAAAATACACTGGTTGCAGTGATTCCTGCCCAAATAAATTCAACCCAGTCATGCTACTCAGTTGCTCCTTAATCATTGTTTGCTTTCTAGATAGTGCTGTCCTATCCCTGTAGTGAAGGTCAGATCGGGAGAGACTTTGATCTAGAACATCGAGCTCCTTCACTAGCTCCTGTATGTGCTGTGTTTGCTGCATATCAAACTTCATTGCAGCATCCAGATTGTCTACATGGGGTGCGGCATTCTTGTAATCACATAGTCGCAATCGGTAAAATATGTGGAGTAATTCATTATAAAATAGTAAGCCAGGGCATTGTCGTCGCTGAGAAGTGTTAGGATGCAAGAGAGAAAATAAATTAGAGCAAAGGTTAAAAAGAATCACAATATATCTCAGTTAAAAACATTAAATGTCTACAACTGTGCATAGTCTACACAAAGAAAACTAGAAAAGTCAGAAGCTCAAGAACATTTGCACTCACTTTATCTGGATCAATTGACTCCCAAATCTCGTTGCATTTATTAACAGCTTGCTCGACCAAATTATCATCATCCCATTGCATGAGTCGGACATGCAATATTGAAGTGGCAAAAAACATCTGCTCCATTGTTATAAAACAAGAAATTACAGGCAGAGCTGATGGGCAATATTATATTAAACTCATAACAAATGGAGTGCCCTTTATTTTAGCACAGTAGAGAGTTAATTGTTGACACACAGAATAGATGTGAAAGACAACAAGCTTCCAGAAGGTTCTATCTATTAGAGATAGAAATTCACCAATGAATTGGTAGCAAATGAAGAGAAGGAAGCAAATAACATGTCTCTTCACGTAAGACAACATACCTGCAACTCCGGCAAGCATACTTCGGTAGCACAGACATATCCACACTCTAAGGCAGAGATTGAACCCTGGTAGTCCCCTTCAATAGATAAAGCATTTGCAAGCTGTGAATTGAAGTTGCAAGACCACAACTTCATTGAAATCCTTCAAGAAAATAAACTAGAAACTATGAATACGTAGCACTAGTAGTTACAGTAGTTGTAGTAGCAGTGTTAGTCCGAGTTAAAAAAGGTAAGGGAAGAGATTAAAATAGGGAAGAAATTCTAATTGGGATACTTAACGTCAACTGTACAAGAGGCTACAATCTAGAAATAAATTATTGAAATAAATACAATAATTAATAATAACTCATCCCATCCTTACGATATCTCAATAGTCTCAATACTTAATAGTATTTTCTCATATATTAACACTCCCCTCAAATTGGTGAATAGATATTTATCATTTGCAACTTGCATGTAAGATCATGAAACCGCTTCCTTAGAAGTCCCTCCGAAACAAATCTGCTAGTTGAAGCCCTGATGGGATATAGGAACTACTTATAATACCATTATCCAGTTTTTCTTTGATGATGTGTCGGACTACCTCTGTGTGTTCGGTATTATCATGAACAGAATTGTGAGCAATACAAATAGCCTATTATTATCTCAAAAGAGAATCGTAAGTTGCTCACATTCCACTTTAAGATCATCCAAACAAAATTCAACTGTAACAATTCATTCACCCCTTGAGCCATAGCTCGAAATTTTTGCCTTGGCAGTAGATCTTGCAACTACATTTTGTTTCTTACTTCTTGAAGTCACAAAGTTTCCACCCAAGAACATGAAATATTAGGAATGACAAATAAACTCATCCGTGGATACTGTCCAAACACGTCCTGATGATGTTGACGAGAATATCCGAATTGATCAGGCATAGAGGCATAGGTATGGGGGTATGAGGAATACCCAGCTTTTTAAAATTGAATACGGGAATGGAGATTAGTATGTACTTCTCTCGTCTCCATTTTAAATTACTAAAACATTATTATTTCATTTGGTTCTGTATTTTAAGTTTTTGCCATTATATTTTTTTCCTTCTTATTTAACATTGAAAAGGAGAAAATGTGTCTTTTTAAGATTAAATTTTTAAAAATACAATTATTTTAACTATGATTATTATTTTCAGTAAAAAAAAATTAATAAATATATGGATTGTTCAGATATACCTGTTATCCAATAGAAATAGATACGAGACACAAATTACATACCCGTTTGGCGATGGGGATGAGTTTATATTTCGGGACAGTTATAATCAAACCCTCACCTTTCCTATTGCCATCCCTATGCAATCCAACATAGTCTGAACCGAGCATGGTCTACATCACTATACATATCCATAAGCTAATTTTAGTTTATGGAGAAATCATATTTCATCTTTTTTTCTTCTAATTTTTCCCTCCTAGAAGAAGTTTGTCTAAACAGATCCAATGGCAACAACAGCTGGGCATCGTAAAATCGCGAAGCATAACATCAGACAATAAAGTGCAGTGATGACAACCATTGATTTCAAGAAGCAAGCACGCTAATAACAAACATTGAAGCTACGGCCACGTTTCATTCTCCAAAGTCCAAAGCGCAAACCACTAGTTTCCGATGAGCTAAACTAAAACCTAAAATTAAACTGCGAGAGAGAAAGATCTAAGAAAGAGAACACGCACTCGTATCCAACGGATGCAGTGAGCTCAAGTCCCTTGTGCAAGACCTGTTTCTGCGGCGGAATAGCTCCGACAAGATGGTAGCACTGGCTGAGCAAGCTATACGCTCTGCACTTTAATTCGAAGCAAGACGGAATAGACTTCAAAAGCAATTGCTGCAAAAAAGAGAACGAAAACAAAGGCATAAGCGAAGAATTTGAAGTAGTGGAAACTAACAGCGACGAGAAGGAGAAGAGTACTAACGGAACGTTCGAGGTGGGACTTGGCGTGGTTGACGTTGTGAGAATGGTGGAGGAGAAGAGTGGCAATGCGAAGACGAGTCTTGACCTCAACGATTGGGAAAAACGAGACTTCGCTTTGGCATATGGCTTCGAGGCACTTCACTGCTTTCCCAATTTCTCCTCTCTTCTCGTGGTACTCCGCCAGTCCCCATAGACCCTCTGCCACCGCCTCCATCGGAACGCGATTCTGCTCCTCCTTCTCTTTGCGGTTATGCTAATCCTTTTTTCCTTTCTCTCTCTCTCTCTCTTCGCCGCTCCCTCCAATTCGAACGCGACAATAACACATACAAAATTTCAACTACCGCTTTTGCGTTTCGCTTTTCCGGTTTTTCGCTTGCTAATTTGCTTATGCTTAGATGTGAAGTCAAAAGTCAGCCACGAAAAGAAAAAGAAAAAAAATGAAATTTGAAGAAAACCAAACAGTTTTTAGCTTTTCGTTCGGTGTCTTGCCTCAACGGACCCTTCTTGGGCTAATCGGCTTTTAATTGGTTTGCACTCCCATAATTACTAAATCCACCTCCTTAATTTTGAAATGACCATTCTATTCTACCCTTTATTTATATGTCGATGATGGTTGAAAATTTTTCAAAACAAACTTTTTACAATATATGAGATTGTTTTTAAAACAATTTCTATAACAAGTTTTCTCAAACATATAAAATGTTTTTTGAATTAGTTTTTGAAAATAAACTTTCTTAAATATATATAAGATGCATTTTGGACAAATTTTTCAGAATATATATGAAATGAAACAAAAATTACATCACGAACTTTCCAAATCATATTAAATAATTTTTCATATTTCCAATATAAAATATTTTTAAGAACAAAAGTGTCTAAAACAAAATTTTCTCAAAATCCAACGTTGTATTCTCTTCCATTCTTCTCTTCTTTCTCTCAAATAATATAATGAAGAACAGAGGTGTCATGAAAAAGAAGAAGATACGGTGGTGATAATGATTGGAATGACAGTAGAACAAGGAAAAGTATTTAAATTTTTTACTATTAATATGGAGTACACATAGTAATCATGAAGGCGCAGGAAGCAAAAGCATCAAAATAAAGAACAATAGCTTCTAGATTATCCAATTTACACTTCCAAACAGAAGTATTTCATAATTATTTTACATAATTACTGATAAGATATTTTGAAATATATAATTTAGAGACACTATCTTAAATATAATGATAAAACTGAAATTTTAAAATATAGGAGTGTGTGCACCAAGAAAGAGGATGAATTATTAGATATTTTGGAATTCAATCAGTCTTGAAATGTTTAGTTAAATTGTAAATATTCAATTACAATAACAAATTGCGGGGATAGCTCAGTTGGGAGAGCGTCAGACTGAAGATCTGAAGGTCACGTGTTCGATCCACGTTCACCGCAAATTTTTTTTGTTTTCTCATTTTGATTTTAAGTTTTTCAATTTCATTCTATACATCACATTCTGTTTGAAATGACCATGAACTAATTTTTAATATCAATATTCACTGAGCTCTGGATAAACCAATTCATAATAATACATTCATTTCCTATACTCTACTCATTGGCAAAAATATATTTTTTTAATTGACATTAGTAACATGAAATGTTAAATATTTGAAGTACTTTTTTATATATATACTTAATTCATATATATATAAAATTAAAAATGATATTTAACATTCTTGATTTTTCGTTTTAAGGAAATTTAATTTAAATTGTTTTAAATAATTCCAATAATTTTATTTATATTATATATACTTTCAAAGTCTCATCTGGATTAATTAGTCGTATTTTAAATTATTTAAAAAATTACTTCAATTTTGAAATCTACACGACTCATAAATTAGGATGTATTGTCAACAAAAGGAAGAGTATGTATCATGTACTATCATGTAATCCTTTTCGAACGTAAATTCACAAAGGTTAATTAACTGAAAGATTTGTTTTAATTAATGAATTTGTTGAATAAATTTATAATTGTAAACACTTGTAGAAAAAGATAAATATTTGTGACTTAAAATTAGTTAATGATAAATTAATTTACAAAAACTCTTTCATTTAGTTCTTCAAAAAGCTAGTTTTTAATTGGTGCACAAACTAATTTTAATTTGCTAAAAAAAATTCACTAGTTTAATTACTCATTTTATCGTTATAATTGGATAAATTTTAGCTTTCAAGACCTAACATTGTAAATCATTCTCTTTAGTTTGTATGCATGCCACTTTTAATCTTTAAGAGTTAGATGACAAAAATTAAAAGAGAACAAAATCAAGGAACTAAAGTGCATTATTATTATTAAGTGTAAAGGATTGAAAACAAAATTTATACAACTAATAAGATGAAATGAATAATGAAACATTTTTCTTATTTTGTTCTGTAAGGGTTAATGGAAAGATTTATGTTCAGAAATCCGAAGTAAGAGTAATATATTTAAAGTAATGTTAGCCGGTTAATCTTTGCGCCAAACATCCTCCAAGTCCTGTTCCACCCCTTGGCGATTTCTGAAAATGGCTTTGGCATTGAGAGGTTTATGGCACATGCATTGGAGCTCATTGAATCTGTCAACATCAAAATTGAAGTTCTTGTGAAGGATTCTCTGTCTGGAGTAGAAGAGTCTCTTCATGAGGTCTTGGTAAGAGGGGTCTCTAGAAGTGAACAAGAAGTAGGCATAGCCTATGACCAAGCCAGTGGAAGTGGTGAAATATGTGATAGGTTCCATCACATCCCATGAGAATTCCCAGAATGTTAGCCTGAAGAATAGTCCAACAGTGAACACACCAAATCCAAGTCCACACCACAGGATTCTCCGCACCTGCTTGTGTGCCAACATGTCAATTTCTATCTTCTTCGCTTGCAGCTTCCTTAGCTCCTCCTTCCTTGGATCATCATCAGCTGTCAGTGACAGTGGAACTGCTCTTCTAACCAGATCCACCACCTGATATTCACCATGCAACACAAAAGGGTTCATCAACAACACAATACAATGTTATGATTTATCTATACTATAATATTTCTATGAATTCTAATCTTTCAAATAAAGTTTAAAACTTTATGGACTCGAATCAGATCAAATAATGAGAATCGTATCAGATCCTCCGTAATCATGACTGAAATTATAGTTTAGAATCAAATCTTAACTTAAAATCTTAAAACATTAAATTTATAGGTTTTTTTTTTTACTTGAATACCTAAAAAAAAAATCATCGTAGATGAATTTGGTATCACAAATAAAACTCACTTTATCCGGATGCAGATAGACCTTGTCTCTGAAGAGGAGAATAACCCCAGCATCATCAAGACACTGGGCAAATGCTGCAGCCTCCTCAGCATTCCTTGCAACTCCCATTTTCTCGCACTCTTCAAGAAGCTGACAATAGGTAATGATGTCCTTCCCCTCCATGCCAAGCTTCACCTTGAACGATTCCACATTCGCCAATCTCATAAGCTTCTTAGCCTCACGGAAAGACATAGACCCTTTTGTTCCATTCCTCTTATCATCATCACTGTTATCATTGTTATTAAAAACCCCATTCCCACATGAATCGGAGCCGACACCTTCAGCAGGGTACGAAACTGAAGTTGTGGAACACACACCCCTCTTCATCTGCTTCAACGCAAACGCCACCCCTCCTCCCCTCCCACCACATTCCCCTCCAAAACCCCTCAAGGGATCAAAAGGGTGAACCTTTCCCACACAACCATGGCTTCCACTGAAAACAAAAGACACCCTTTGCCTCAAAAGTGATCCTCCACCACCCGCACTCCACCATCTACTCCACATCTTGAACACCCCAAAGCTCAAACTTTCAACCACCCTAAAGAAACACTACCTAGCACAGTAATTTCGACTTGCCATCCTCAAAATCAAGCGTTACCATAACCCGTATTAGTCTGATTTGCGTGATCGCAACTTTTGTAGAAAGAGGGAATAACGTGTGCATTTACTGCCACGAAAAATAAAATGGAAAAATACAAAATAAAAGAGGAAAAGAGGAAACAGAGGCAAATTCATCGGGGAAGGGAAAAGAGAGAAAGCAAAATCTAATTCGGGAAAGCAAAGGCAAAGCTTGTGCAGTATATAGAAAGAAAACACGTCAGTGAAAGATAACATGCATGCAACAACCACAAATTATCAGTGATTCGTTTCCGTAACATTCCCGTGAGAATAGCTAACAGTCTTACACCATAAAATTGATTGGTAGTTAACGGGGTTTTCACAGAGACAGAAATGTCCTTAGAAGTTAGAAACAAACATGATTTGTACTTGTTTTTTTTTTTTTTCATGTCCACTTGTCCTCCTTGGAGGAAAGAATAAAAAAATTCTCTTTTATTTTTTATTTTTTTTTCATTTTTATTAGTTTTTTGACAGGTACTGAGATTACTGAGATCACAGCCGAAGCAAAGTTGATGCTCATCTATAATGAAAAAATTCCGTAATGCTATTCTCCTTAGGTGTCGTGTTTAAAACAAAGTTGGATTCCTGGCTGCAGTGTTCTTTCTTTCCAATTCTGGGTACAAGATTGTAAATTGCTTATCGTGCACGTGATGTTTTCTCATGTGATTTAAACCTCAAAATGTTGTTTTTTGTGCTTGAAACGTATGGTGGTTACACAGAAAAAAAAAAAGGGACAAAATTTGTTCACATGTGTTTTTTATTTTAAGAAGAATGATATTTTAAATTATTAGATAACATGTTACTTTTATGTAGTTATTTTTTTAGTTAAAATATAAAACAAAGAATTATCTGTTTAAATAAAAGTTGTGCTATTACATAAGTAATATGGTCTTTCTTCTGTGGAAGAAATACTAATTGGGAATAATTTTGAAAATAAAAAGTAACCGTTGATGGCAATTTTATTAGAAGCAATTAGAACATCCTCTTATTATTGTTATAGATAATAGAAATGAAAATTTAACTAATGTAAATTTTTAAGTGAAGTTCTAATTATAAATAGAGAATAATACTAAACATAATCAAAATATGTCATTCCTTTGTAATTATATTAGGTTATCTCCACTGTTTTTACTGGGCCTGAGAGGGTCTTTGGTGTATTAGTGAAATACTATTATGGTGTATTACTGAAATACTTATATGAAAATTATAATTAGACTAAGTTTTCTAATAAGAATAACTTTAACTAAATATTTTATAAAACATACAGCATTACCTAGAAAAAAGAGGAGTCAGTAATGGAAAGAGAATTATTTATTATCATTTTTCATAAAGATAACAAGAACATATTCTCATGCATATAATTGATATTACTACCACTTGTTGGTTAGAAAAAAAATTAAGAAAATGATTGAGCTCATATTTTGCCACTAAAAGAATTTCAATTGAGTATTTCAAATTTCAAAATATACACTTGAAGTAAAGCTTACAATTTCAAGTTAAAATAAAAATGTTGATTGTAACTGTACTATAAAACAATAACTGGCCATGTCAAGATACCATGTCAAGAGTATTTGTCATGCTCCCTTGTGTTTTGCTTTAGTTAGAGTTTTAACCATGCCCTTTGCAATCTTCCAGAACCAAAATATGTTCAACACTGCCAACACAGAAGGCACCAGAATCAAGGTGTAAAAGCCAAAAAGAAAGACCTCCTTCACCTGAAATTAACAAAAAAAAGTTTTGATTCAGTGCAATAAAGAGGGAAAATTTTGATGACTTATGTAACAGGGTCACAGCACATGCTAACCTCATCCGAACGGGTCCATATATGGTAAAAAAGGAACATGAACAGGAAAATCCTTGCAACCTACCACAGAGTAGATAATAGTTAAGGATTGAAAATTCAAGGGGTTGAAATCACTCTGCACAAAAAACTCATTAAGGTCTAACTGGTCTGTACCTGGAACTACCAAGAAAAGTAATTCCATAACAACCACTGGAACGAACAAACATCGAAAGTCACAACAAAGTTTGACACCGATGCTAACATTTATTGTAAGTACTAAATTTCTGCATCTGCTGTTGAAAAACAAATAGCTTCAGCATTTTAAGATCCATGTTTTAGTTGGATGACACGGACTTACCTATATATATTGTCATTACCATGTTAACCTACTAATTTACTAATTTTTGCTATAGTTATCCACCCACTTGTGATTCTTTTTTTCCAAATAAAGCAGGCTTCAGCCACATACTTTTTTCATTTTCTCAAAACCCTTTTAATTATCTTTCACCATTTGTGCCTTTAGCCCAAATATGATTCATTTAGAACCAGAGGGAAAATTACAAAAATGAAAGCACCAAATAAAACTATATATGTTCATAAGTAAATCCTTCTGACCATTTTCCAAACTTCATTTTAGAGGAATTATAGTTAGACCAAGACTATAATGAGTATATCAGACAGTAGTAGTACCAACCACCCGAAGAACAATGCAATGCCGTTCCAAATGTAAAGTTTGGAACTCTTGAGGCCAGCAATATCCAAGTACCTACATATAAAATTAATGCTATATAAGTAATGTTGATAAAAAGTACATGAAGGTCAATGAAATTCTGAACAACAGATTTACCATCTAAGATTTACAAAAGGAGTAGTGCTCTCAGAGAAAAGAACCATTAGTATGTAGATATGAACTTGACCACTTAGCAGGGATAGTGTAATGGAACCTATGGATAGCCCGTGGTGTAGAACCTAAATGTTGATTAATGAAGGAGATTTACCACTTACATATTATTGAATTCAACATAACATGAAAGTAAAAGATGCTCAAAAGATAAAAGTAAAATATTGTGTCAGATAATGCATCGATAATATTGTTAATGTGTTAATAATAATAACAAGAAAGCCTCTATCTACTTACATATTCAAGACCCCCTAAAGCTGGAAAATTCCAAAGAACCATAGCCAGATCTGTTAGAAAATAACCAATAGAAATCTGTGCAGGGAAGTATAACGAAAAAACAAAGCAGAACGAGTTAATAGCCATAAATAAATTACAAATAGCATGACAGACAGAATCTTACAAATGGATCACAAGTCAAATTTTGTTATGAGACTAACAACCAAATTTTGCTTATATCTTCAACTTACCCCCAATACTGTATCTGATAACCATGATGATTTATTAATAACCACTTCGTATTGTGAATTCGCAATGAAGACATCTGATAAGATGATGAGGTAGAAAGATGCGGATGATACAAAAAGAGCATGAAATGTAGAGAATCCCCTGCTTTACAAATTATGTCAATACTTGCACAAAAAATATTAGTTAATTCATATGCAAAGAAGAAAGATTATGAAAAGGTACTTCACCTGTTGTTCCATTCAATTTTCTCTGCACTGCTCAATTTGCCATATCCCTTGAACAACAAAGAACTCAAAATAGCAGTTGATGTATAAGCCTTCATGAAGGAACAAACGGATCAGGGCCAACAAAAAGTTCTTCATTACAACTAGTCATTTCTAGAATTACCCCTCTTAAGATAAAACTGAACATATGTTTCACAAATTGAAGAGGGAACAAACTGAAACTCCATTCATAAATATGCATCTAAAAGCTTATCCAATTCTAAATCACCCATCATGACATTCCATCTTTTTCTCAACTAGTAAGGCAAGGAACTTTTTCTTTGCATTTTGAAGGAATTATTACTCTTGAAGGAAAATAACTAAAGAATGGACCATATCAATTCAAAACGAGGAAACCAAAGCAATTAAGAGATATAATTTTTCCCAAACCAGAGTACACACAACTGCAGCTCCACTCCAAGAACATTCCAAAGATTTATCCCACATTCAATGAAAAGCCTTCACCCAATAGCTTCTTCATCTTAAAATTGCACATAAGAAATCCATAACTTTCCAATACCCTTTTTGCAGTTTGCAAAGACATCTTATCTACTATTAAGAGGCAACATAAAACTCACACACAACACAACTAATGAACAATCTGAGTTTACAAAACTTACAATAACACACAAGATGATGCCAGAGAAGATAGATGCCAGCCACAGCACTACTTTGCTTGGACTAGCATACTCATAAAAGGAGAATAAACCAAAAGAAGAAGCGGATTCCATTAAGCCCTTTTGTTCAAATTTTCTGTATCAAACCAAACCGCACCGAAGACATGACATGAGATGAAACGTATATTCCATTATGCAGAAGAGATATGATGATAGTGTTGGAGGACTCTCTCCTCACAACAAATACAAAAACATGTCCTTAATAATTCCTAAGTCAATTATTTTGTCATTTTTGTAAGGCCAAAACCCACCGTAAATACATTATGGCCATCCATAATTTCGCATTTCCCACTTCACAAAATTCCTTGGAAAGCAAACAAATCCCACCAAAAGGGATAGGTATTGGGTGGGACAAAGGCAAAAGAACACTTCCTTTAATGTTTAAAGTTGGAGCAATCTATATACATTGAGTTTTTTTACCTTCTTAATCAATTATATAAATTATCATTGTTATGACACTAAAATAATTACAGCATTATTATATTTTGTGTTCAAAAATATTTTTAAACAAAATTCAGCGATAATATCTTCTCAACAATTGAAAAATGGATTTTAACAAAATTAATAAGCGATTATGTACTATAATAAATTGCAAGTGAAGATGAGCACGCAGCGGTGGGTTCTTGACGCAGAAGCTTCACTTGTATAACCATTCTACAAGCCACGCACGTTATTGGTTGTAACTTTATGACTTATGTAAGCTTTGACGTGATTTGTTGTCGGTTATTAAGATCTATAAAATTACGTTCAAAAATAAATAAATAAATAGTAACAACCATTTTTTATCTTCGGGTTTTTAACTTAGAGAATAGGATCAACTATAAAAAGTCTAATCTAAACACGTATTTAATGTATTTAATAACTTATGATAAACTTCAATTAAAAAGTTGTTACGTAATTATTAAGATGAAATTTTAACTCTGAAAACATATAATTTTAATAAGAATGTACTCAAATTTTACATACTGTATATTGAATTAAATTATTGAAAAATATAGACGTAACAAAATAATTAAGTATTATACTTAAAAAACTCGTTCACGTTTTTAAAGAATGATAACATAAAAAGAATAAAAAAAAAAGTTTAAAAAAGTCACGAATAGATTTCCTTCTTTAACACCTATTTAGTGGGGAAAAAGCTACAGTCAAAGTTAAAATAAAGGGAAAGTGTACCATTACAACCATGAATCAATTAACGTATATTTATTTTAACTTAAACATTAATCTTGAGTTCAAGTATAAGTAATGTCGGGTGAGTGAAAAAAATAATCCTTGATCTATTTTGTGGGCTAATACACTATACTCATTAGGAAAAAAATTAAATAGATAATAAGATATAAAAAGTAGAATTTGTCTTTATCATATCTTATTTATTACCAAATAATTGATTAATAAAATACATGATATCTTACCCTCTCTTATCTCAGTAGTTATAGAAGTGACTTTGTGTATTTTAATGATATTAGAAAATTTACTTTATGATGATTTGACTCGGACTATTGATGTTTTGAATTTTCTTATAGCTTTTGAATTTTTCTTACATAAGGAAAGAAGGATATTACTTTTACGAACATAAAAAGTTGTTTTTATTCAACCCAAGCTATAATCTCGTAACCGGTTCCAGAAACAGATCAGAAAGAGGAATCTTATATAAAATCTAAACTCAATGATACAATGCATCAATAAATGACGACATAAAACGTTTTCATTTAATATTTAAATGTAAAAATTAAAATTTTTATTAGTTTTTTATTCATAAAAGTTTGATAGTTATGAATTAAAATATTATTTCTTATACTGTCAATAAAAGAAAAACCATTGATATAACTTTTAAAATGACAACGATAAAAAAAAACATCATATTACATTATAACATGTACTTAGACGACACTGCTCTACGCTGTCAGTACATAACCTATTCTCTTTGAAAGCGAATGCTCAGATAAATCAAAAAAAGAAACTGATAAAATAATAATTTCTCTAAATAACTTGGGCTCAAGTTTTTTTTTTTATTAATTATTTTCAAATACTTATTTGATAATAACATGAAAAAAGTAACATATTCAACTATGGCATCCATGATATAAGGCAAAAAGGTTACCATCTGCAGAGTGCAGATTAGAAGAACCATGCACTCAGCAGTGAAACATGCTTTCAAGAGTTGAAAACAAACTCAAACTGCGTCCAGTGTTATTATTAACATGCTGCTACGCCATCGTGGTTAATGTTCATAAAACTGAAATTACAGGGAAGCAAACAAGAAAGCACCGTGGCCATAACATATTTACAAGCTCTCAGGCTTATTACTTAATCCAAATTAGCTTGAGTGCTCTTACGGGATTGTCATCATCATCATCTAATAGCCCCCTTGTATGAAAGCATTCAAACGCTCAACCTCTTCACGGTGCTCACGCACCACAGCACGAACCACATCTCCAATGGACACCATGCCAATCATCCCCTTTTCATCAATCACAGGAATATGCCTGATTCTGTTATCTGTAAGAAAATACAGAATGAGATGACAAACATGAGTCATAAGCTTATGTGATCTAATCTAACTTGGTTTCAAATCATAATGAATAATGTATACATGTGGTGACAATGTGAATTTTTTTTCCTGTTATAGTATCCAATTACAAACTGTGATTATAACAGTAACTATCTCAGAAGTTATTCCAAGGATGATTTCTGATTAGTTGATATCTTAAAAACTGAGAGTGAATGAAAGTAAATTCTATCTTTTAATGTTCCAAAGTTCATACATACCAGTCATCAGTTGCATAGCCTGTAGAACTCTGGTATTAGGGGTGACTGTGATAAGTTTGTTCTGCACTCACAACATTAGAATTTTAGTTTTAGTAATCATGCACAACTTGTATGTTTGGTAAAGCTTAATTTTGGAAAAACAGTTGTTTCTTTCTCAAAAGCTCTTTCTGCAAGCTGACAGAATAGTAAGCACAAGAAGTACAACAACACACATACCTCCTCAGTCATAATATCTCCAACCTTAGTAGACTTGGAAGATCTTCCCTGCACGATGATCTTTCTCAGGTAATCTGAATGACAAAAAACCAAATAGTTAACATAATGACCAATGGAGAAACATTCAGTGCTCTAGATAATTAAGACCATTTAACTGCATGAAAATATATTGACAAAAAGACCATACTATTTACCTCCACTAGATTATGCAAAGGCTTTTCCTGGATCATTAGCTAGTTTTCCTTCTCCAACATAAATCATAACATTCTTATCAAAGCACATGCAGGTATTTACTACTTACAGCACATGCATGATACAGAATCTTGAAAGCCAAAAGCACCATTGAGTGAACACAACCCATTTTGTTTACTACTTTGCATTTCCAAACAATTTTATCGACACATTAGAGAAAACTAAATTATCCATTACACCAAAAAAGTAAAATTTAAAAGAATTTACATCCTTATTTGGTACCTCTTTCAGTTATAATCCCCGCAATTGCCTTATTTTCATCAGGTTTCACAACAACCAGAGCTCCAACATTGTTTTGGGTCATCTGCAATGGATGTCAATGAAAGAACATACATCAAGCCATTGTAAACTCCTAGATTTATTCCAAAAACAATAGCAATAAAATCAAATACACATTACCGATTTAACAGCATCATAAACAGTATCATCTGTGGTGCACCAAAGCCAGGAGCCATCTGCACCCTTGCCTTTATCTTTCATGATGTCTGCAATGGTTGTGCTCTCAAAACCATGTTCCTCAATGCGAGCAGGTGTAACAGATTCAAAACGTGAGGAGGCGATTGGCTGAAACAGGGGGTTCACCATGCGAACCCGTTGCAGAACAGCATTTTTTATCACATTCCCGTGGGACAAAAATGATCTCAGTCCTCCTTGCATTTTTGCTGTCTAATAACCAGATAGAACATCTTAGAATTTGCGATTTTGCAATTTAATTAGTCACAACAAGTCTATCTATGCACAGATTTATGAGAAAATAAGTGATGAAAATTGTATGCAAAGAATTGTACAATAACAAAGTACATGCAAATTGGGAGATTCTATAGAACTAGTTTTGGAGTCACAGAATCCCTAACTTCGATTAGATCCAGGATCTATCTTCCAAGAACAGAATGACCCTCTTGTCCAATTAACAAATAGTTGCCTCAAATCATAGAAATCATTTGATTTACTTATCTTCATATATATCCCTTGAAGAATCTCAAACGAGAAAAATAAACATCACCTTACAAGTCACAAGTATCAGAAGCTGAAAATATGTCAAAACATTTAAAAAAAAAAACAGTGAAACATGCCAAATTTACAGATCCAATCCCCAGATGGACATAGAAAATAGAATCACACTCTCACCTCCCTCTTTCTATTCAGATTTCTTTCTTAGATCACCAAAAACAAAACCTGGTACCCGAGAAACCAAATCAATCAACACAACACAACCCTACCCACATCAGCATCAACACAACATTAACTAAAACTGAGAAGCCTTTGTTTTCCATTTCAAATCTGACAAACTAGCATCCCTTTCGAATTTAATTAAGATGGGTGAGACGTGGACCCTTAGATTTTACTTTCATGATCATTAAAAATAACAACATATCAACCACAACTCGAAAACTGTTCAGATCCTTCATTTCCAAACATCACAAAACTCGAACTGAAGAATGGTACATGGATCACAGGATAAGGAGATGGTGATGATGATGAAGAAGAAGAAGAAGAAGAAGAAGAAGAAAAATACCAGAGAGTAGTAAGGTGAAGGTTGTGAAAGAGAGAATGAGAGTGAGAGAATGAGAGTGTGAGGGAGCGGCGTGAAGATAGAATGGCTGAGCTGAGCCCTACCCTTGTAAGAAAATGACAACACTTGACTTGTTCCTCAAATCTCACAATAACCGTGAAAGTGGGGCCCTCTCTATACTTTTGGATCATGACAACGATGACATTATCCAAATTATTATTATTATTATTATTATTATTATTATTATTATTATTATTATTTTACATCTTTACATTATTTCATTTTGCAATTAGGTTAGTTGGTGAGTGATTCTGACAACCTATCTTATCTGCTACCTATTACTACGTTGTTCTATATGCTGATTGATTATGCTAAACGATTATTAAATTTTTCAGGGAATCTTTTATGTCAGTAATCTGGTTTTGATTTCACCCAATATTTTTCGTGTAATTGTGTTATTGGCTGAATTGATGAATATGTTTAATAACAATAAACATTCAAAAATGTGAAAACTTGCAAGGAATCTTGGTTTATTTGTTAAGTTAGTCACGTAATTTTTTTAATTTGAGAAAAATATTATTTATTTATTGTTTCTGCTATTCTCGTACAAACAAAAACATAATCTTCACATGGAGTCCAAGTGAACTGTGTATCATTTTATAGAATAAAACTTATATAATTGGTTTGAATATGTTTAATTGGCTATAATATTTAAAATTTGAATGGTTTACACCATTAGTACCTAATGTTTTTTTTATTCGCCGATGATTAATTTCCATAACTATAAAAACCCAAATTACAGAGACAGACAAAAAAAAAATGCAAAATTCAAATTATGTTAGAAAGACAACACAAACTATGTAGGAATTGAAGTCATGTTCATCAAATCTAAATTATAGGGTTTTAGTTATGCATGGAGAACAGAGGATGCAAGAACATCGGGAAAAAAGTCACCTATTCAACTCCCTTTAAATTTTTATAACTTTTGACTTCTAAAACTAAACTAAAGAATTTTTAAAGGTGGATTTGGACAAAAGTTCTTACAAGTGTTTGGTCCTCAAATTACGAATACTGGTAGAAAAAAAAAAAAACTACCTTATAAAATAATAAAAACACGCATACAAAACTGTAAGAAGCTAAAATTGTGCATGTTTTTACGGACAAATTGGTCTGAGTTTAAGCCGTAGTTAGATCTAACTTTAATACTAATTTATTTGAATTAAATAACTTTTAAAATAGTATTATGAATCAAACTAATATGATAATATTGGAATTAATTTGGATTAAAGTCATTCAATCATCTAATAATATATATATATATATATATATATATATATATATATATATATATATATATATATATATGTGTGTGTGTGTGTGTGAACGAAAACTAAAAATTACAGATTTAAACTGCATAATAGTATAGAATTAAATAATATAAAAGTATGAAAAATATATAAAAAAAAATCTAATATAGGGGGTTGAGTTGTTTTAGGTTTTTTTTTTTTTTCATTTTGAGCCTTACTTATACTTAATCAGTTTACAATTTTAAATTTGAAGGAAACAAATGAATCAATTTGAATGTATGTATCTTTTTTAGCATCTAACGTCTAAAACTAATAAGCTAAAATCAAAATATAATTATTGGAAATTTTATTTAAACAAAATCATAATATAAATGGAATGAAAATCTTATCTTATAAACTTATAAGGTTGAATTAATATAAATGCATTTTTTTACGTGTAATTATAAAATAATAAGATATGATTTACATCTATTTATATATTATAATTTGATTTTATCTCTAATTGATGATACGAAATCTCCAATAATAATATATATATATATATATATATATATATATATATATATATATATATTATAAATCTCGTATCATAGCTTAGAAACAAATGATAAAAAATTCACTTTATATATATATATATATATATATATAAATAAAGTGAATTTCTTATCATTGTTTACATATCACATCGAACTGAAATCTTATTAAACTAGTAATATAATACTTACAAAACATCATTTTATATTATAAAATATAAGTAATGGAATAAATAAAGCAAGTTAAAGAAAGATAAAGAAATGACAAATTAGCAAGAGTGATAATCAGAGAAGAGATGATGTTTGATGACTCAAACGTCCAAATAATACTTAACAATCTAATATAGTCAAATTTTACATTAAGTTTCATAAATCCAATATAAAACATGATGACATCATTACTTGAGTGATTATGCTTTGGTTAATTAATGAGATTTATCAATGAGAGAGAATTAATTTGAGGAATCTCTCTCACTCAAACAATAAAATTTGGATTGAGATGTAAACATTATCATTTAAGCAACCAAGTGAATACTTGAGTGAAAATTAAAGTCACTACTTAAATGTTTTTTTGAGCGATCAACCAAATGTCTTATTGGCCAGGAGCTACACATCCTTTAGGTTGAGTCATATAAATTTCTTTCTCAAGTTCACCATTCAGAAAGGTTGTCTTAACATCCATTTGATGAATAACTAATTTATGGATAGATGATAGAGCTCACAACACCCGAATAGAAGAAATCTTAGTAATTGGAGCAAATATATCAAAATAATCTATGTTGGGTTTTTGAGAAAACACTTTTGCTACTAATTTTGCCTTATACTTTTCTATTGATCCATCAGATGATGTTTTTTCTTGAAGATCCACTTACAACCAATAGGTTTTTCTCCTCTAGGCAAATCTACTAAAGTCCAAGTGTTGTTTTTCTTAATTGAATCAACTTCAATCATAATGGCCTTATCCCAATACTTTGCATCAGAAGCACTAATAGGTTCTAAAAAAACTTAATGGTTCATTTCTAACAAGATAAGTATAAAAATCATCTCCATATGAAGTTTCCTTTCTCTGTCTTTTACTTCTCCTCAAATCCTCACATATTGTATCATTAACAATGTTTATAAGTCGTTCAGATGTAGCATTAACCTTTAAGGGAAAGATATGTTAAAAAAAAATACACATTTGTTGTTTCTACTATAGTATTACGTTCAATTATTTCACTATTAAGAACAAGAAACCTATACACAACATTATGTTCAGCATAACCTAAAAACAGACAATCAGAAGTTTCAGAACCTAATTTTCTCTTCTTATGATCAGGTAACATCACTTTAGCTAAACACCCCCATACTCTTAAAAATTTAAGATTAGGTTGAGGGTGTTTTTCCAGTTTTCTTATGTGGTATTCTATTTTGCAAAAAATATGTTGTAAGAAGAGTTTCACCCTAAAGATTATCAGGAGCATTAGAATCAATGAGCATAACATTCATCATTTCTTTAAAAATCCTATTTTTCCTTTTAACTACTTCATTGAATTTAGGTGAATATGAAGGGGTTACTTCATGAATAATTTATTCTTTAACACAATAATTGTTAAATAAAACATATTCATCACTTTATCTGATCTAATCCTTTTAATTTTCTTATTTAATTGATTTTCAACTTCTATCTTATAAGATAGAAACATATTAAAAGCTTCATCATTATGTTTTATTAAGTACACTTTTGTATATCTTGAATAATTATCTATAAAAGTTACAAAATAATTTTTACCACCTCTAGTCACGGTTTGCTTTAAATCAACAAGATCAGTATGAATTAAACCTAACAACTCAGTTTGACATTCTAATAATGACATACTTTCTTTGTTATTTTTTATTCTACACATATATCATATTTCCTACTTTGTTTATCGTGCATGTTAATTAATCCTAGTCGTTGCAATTTAATAACATACAAATAATTTAAATGTGCTAATCTAGCATGCCAAATACGTAAGAGTCAACAATATAAGCAGAAGACATAGATCTAGATTCATTAATAATATCAGAAACATTGAGTACAAAAAAACCTTGATCACAATATCCCTTCTCCACAAACACATTATTTTTTGTCATCACTATTTTATCATATTCAAATGACACTTTGACCCCTACCTTTCCCGGTAGTGCTACAGAGATAAAATTAACTCTGATTGATGGCACATGCAACACGTCACTTAAAGCCAAAGTCTTCCCATATGTGAGCTTTAGAAGAACTTTACCTTTTTCTATGACAGAAGTAGTCATAGAATCACCAAGATAAACTTGTTCTTCTCCATTCCCTACACTGGAGTAGGAGGAAAATGCATTTCTGTTTGCACATATATGCCTGGTAGCCACAGAGTCTACCACCCATTTGTTCACATTTGTCACAAGGTTCATTTGTGAAATGACCGCAACAATTGTATCTTCTCCTTCGACTATATTTGCCTTAGGAGGATTGTCATTTTTGACCCTGTGTCTGCACTGAGGTGCACGGTGACCTGGCCTTCCACAAACGAAGCAATTGCCCTTATTCTTGAAGGTGGGTTTAGGTCCATTAGGACTGGAAAAATTAGATTTATTTTTTCTTGTGATCAGGGATTTTCTCGTACCTTTTTGGAGTTGGTCTGTCTTTTATCTTATTTGCTTTGGCCGATAAGGCCTTGGCTCTTGCAGCAACACACTCCTTCTAGTTGGTGTCTTTAATGATGATGTGAGTGATAAGGTCTGGTAGTGACATTTATCTATGCTCGTGCTTTAGTTGTTGTTTATAATCTATCCAGGACTGCGGAAGTTTCTCAATCAGAAGTTCCAAAACAAATTCATCATGTAGAACAATATTTTCTGCTTTAATTTCTTTAAGTACCCTGTGATATTCATTGATTTGAATATTGATATCTTTGTCCTCTATCATCTCCCAACAATAGTAGTTTCCGATCACGAATCTTTGTTGGACGACTTCTTCGACAATGTATTTGAGGATAAGAGAATCCCATATATCCTTTGCTTACTTGTAGGAGCAATACACATCGAACAAGTCGTTAGATAATGCACTAAGCATGGTGTGATGACATACCTTATTTGCGTGAATTCAATCTTCAATTTGTTTCGTAGTAGAACTGGAGTCGGATTTGGACGTCGTAAGTGTAGAGGCAACTCCGTACATGTCTAACAGGGTAGACACGCGTTCCTGCCAGTGTCAAAAGTTTTGATTTGAGAAAACTTCAATCTTCGAAACATTCGACAATGGCTTTGCAAAGATGGTTAATGTTCCGGAAGCACCGTTTGACATCTCCAATGTAGTGTTGTTGTTGTTTTCACACCATCAGCCATAAGTCTTTAAAATTGTTGTAAAAGACGATTGAAAACACAATAAAATAAATTTTATAAGGCATGAAAGATCATTGTCCTTAAGGAATTATCCGCTATAAATTGCGCAAGTCCCCAAGGATACAACAAGAACTTCTCGAATAATACCGAAGATCTCAGAACTAGCAAGTAAGCTCTTTTATGAGCAAAATAACTAAGGATATTTAGAGAATAAAATAGAGATAAATAAGAGAATATGTGAAGAGGTGAAAAAGTGAAGAGCCTCTATTTATAGAAGATGGGGACTGAGTGGGGTGAGCGGTTGTTGAAGAGTGAAACGGAAAGGCGTTTTGCATCATTAGCGCATGATTTGTGGAAGAAATCCCCTCAATGTTAAAAAATGAGCGCCTTGATCCAAAGAAAAAACAGCTTGCAACTTCAGTTGCCTCCAACGTTTGAGAGATAAGGCTTCAATGTTCAAAAAATTGAAGCCAACAACCTACGTTCAACGTTTTGGAAGATTCGTAGTTGCCAAAAAAATCTCCGCATATTTGGATGGGAGCAGTTAGGGTTCAAACGATCTTTAGTTTTCCCCCTTTTCCAAATTTTGCAATACGTTTTTCTCACAACATTTTATACGTGTTGTGATGTATGCCTTTATACGTGTTTATGACATGGTGTATAAAAGGTGAGATTAATTATAAATACTTTGGATAAATATAGTTAATGTTGAAATAGATTGTATGATATATTAATGACATACATCTTTTTTGGTTGACTTTTTTATGGATGATGAATCACTTATATACATGTATATGAGATAATATATATGTATATAAGATTTGACCCTAGATGAATGTTCTTGATTGGATGGTTGCATGGGCCTTAATGGGTGATGTAGGGATACTCAAAATGATATTAAACCTTAAGTGGTGGTGATAAATTTGGAACTTTATATAAAAAGTATCCCAATTCATTGTTGTATAGTCACGTAGATAAGACTTCAAGTGATGAGACTTTAAGGAAGGCTTACACATGACTTAATAGCATATGTTTCGCGCCACCCTAACATTGAATATATATATATATATATATATATATATATATATATATATATATATGTCAACTAAGATATAGTGTGTATAAGATATGTCATATGTCAGCCTTTGTTAAGATTTATTTGTCATAATTTCTATAAGTCTTTTAGAAGACGTCTCATATTTAGTCATGTCATGATGTGTGACTAAATATAGTGTTATTTACATTCATATACATGACCTATATATACATATATGGTAAGATGTTTCTTATATCCTATTTGTCATTATATGTTAGTGTTATAATATGATCATAATTGATACGATAATATATTTTCTTATAAATGATGAATGATGGTAGAAGTGAACAAATTTTCAAATTATTAGATTCTATTATAAATAATGATGATAGATGCGAACTACCTTTTGAAAGATTTGATATATTTATTATTATAATTCTATTTAATATATGTTTTAAGTGATGTTATATATTCATATTATATAATATATTTATGATTATATATATGTATATATTTATTATATATATAGGAGTTAGTAATGAAAATTTTGAAATATCATATGAAAAATTATACTTTGTCTTAAAAATTTCTTCATGCTAAAACGAATAATGTTTTAATTGTTTCAAAAGAAATCATACATCAATTTAATAGAAAATAAAATACTTTAACTACATCTTCTATAGCTCGAACTACTGTACACAAATTTTTTCATCAGTTTTTCATACGCGCATTTAAGTATTATATTTTTCAATTTTCATATATTTTACTGAATGTTAAAAAACAACTTTGTTTCTATTATTGTTTAAAAAAAGTTGTTTTATCATGTGTAAAAGTTAAAAAAAAAAAAACATAAAATAAGTGAAGGAACAAATTTAAGAATTAAATATATTTTTACTTTGTATAAAATTAGTGAGTTTAAGTTTTCTTATAAAACTTTTTCTTTGTTTTCGAAAGTACTATTTTTAGTTTTCATAAACAGTTTACATTTTGACTTTAGGCTTATAAAATATTTTATTTTATTTGTATCCCTCCAAAATTTTAAATCGCTGTTTTTAGTACATAATATTCATTTAAGATTGAAGAATAACCTTAGATATCAAATTTCAAGAACTTTTTTAGGTGATTCATATACTATTTAGCAATTTTTCATTTTATAAGTATTTAATTAACGACGTATAAATACAAAGACGAAAAATGATAATTTTAATTCTGGTTTAAATTTGAAAGAAGTAACAAAAAAAATACTATTTTCTATAGGAACTAAATTCAAAACTAATTCGTTTTACGTCAACTATAAGTCTTTTTAAGTCAAAATTATTTAGTAAAATTGATAATATACATATATAATTAAGAAATAAAATAGCAATTAACTCATATAAATGTTATCTATTTAATCAATTTATCTTTGAAAATAATAGAATTATGGGTGCAAATAAGAGTACATAATTTGGGATTTGTGGGGATTGCGATGGGTTGATATGGGAACTTGTGAAGTATTGTCTTTTAGTGGGGTAGGGTTTTTGGCAAATGCCCTGAGGTGTTATTCGTTTTCTTCTGCCCGAAAACCAACAAACTCACGCCACTTAAAATAATATTTTTTTTTTCTTTTCTGTGAAAAAGATAATCATTTTTTCATATTACTTCTTCCTTTTTAACTGGTCATTTTAGTGAAAAACTATTTTATAACATGAACATACTATCTAGTGAGTGTTGCTAAAATTTAGTATTTATACGTTTATTTAAAAAATATATGTATTATTTATTTTGATGGATAGATAGTTTGTATTTATTATTTTTTATTGTATAGTTATGAAGTTAAAAATAATATGATTTTAAAATACAATTCATAATAAAATAGAACTTAATTGTGTAGTTTGTGAACTTGTGACTAGTTTTTTTTCTTATTTAATTTTTTTCTATGTTTCTCTTTTCTTCAATTCCTTGTTCTTATTCTTATCAAGATCTCTTTCTAACATTGTCTTTCAACCTTTTTTTTCTTTGTTTTGGAGTTTAAGTCTCATTTTTCTATAAACAAATCTCACAATTTATTAGAAATGAAAAACATTTAATTTTGGTTGCAATTCCTTAAACCAAATAAATTACGATGAGTGAGTTATACAAATATGAGCTACTTTAAAAACATAAATTTGACAACTGAAAAACACTTTTTTTTATTCCTTATTGTTACATAAAACACTTTTGGCTCAAAAGTACTAATATTCCCCAAATTAACCAATATAGTTCTTGTTCAAGATAAACCTCACCTAATTTTATATTCCAATTTGCAAGATTAAGGAAATAAAACAACTCTCAAACTAGGTTTAAATTTAATTAAATTAGGTTATCATAGAAGTATCAAAACATATATATTCAATTAGATCATTCAAATGGTTTCACACGTGGTTCAGTATCGCTTAAAAGGTCCAATCACTCATTAAATGTCAAAATCAAGTATCATTTCACCAAAACAAGAAGATAATAACCTACCCTACCTCACCTTATTAAATCATCAAAATTTCTTCTCCACTTCACATACAAAGCACCTAAGGTATTACCAAATTTACTATTCATTCATAACTTAACTTGTGGTTTAGTTTAAAGTTAGTTTTTCTTTATTTAATCTTTAGGATTTGGAACTACAACTTGAAATAGAGGATAACCCAATAACACTAAAAGAGCCCCTAAATCACTCCAATCAATGAAACCAAAGCCAACAATTGTTATAAAATAAGTTCAAAGATATGAGGAAAGATAGGGTTTGGTGTTTTATTTTTTATTTTTTTTAAGTAAATGAAGTTTTCGAACTTCTAATCACACCCCATATATAAACTAATCCCTGTCCTGTTTCCTTTATCCTAAAATCAACACAAAATCAACCTATGGACTTTTCATTTAACTATTTCTGTGTTGCAGTCCACATTTAAAGTCTACATCTATACTCACTTTTTAATAAAATCTATAATCCATGTTTTAAAATATACTTAAATAAGTTAAAGATTAAAAAAAAACAAAACTTTTAAACTTATTATGTGGACTTGTTTATTAAAACGTTAAAAGAAAAATCAAAACAACTGACGTCTTTGAGTGTATATAAACAATTACATTAATAAAAGAATTGATGATAGTGTGATAATTAATTTAAGTTAAGAGTTTAGAAGAGAAATTAAAGTTAAAATTATATATATATATATATATATATATATATATATATATATATTTGAATTTAAACTATTTTAGTTTTTAAAGTCATATATCTTTAAATCGTCTTCAATTTTTTTTATAAGATTTTGAATTTAATTTTCATTATTTTTGTAATAAGATAATATCATCGACTAGGTAGTAAAGGAAAAATTCTAATTGATCAAAATTCTGATATAGTAAATTCATTTATCTTCTATAATTAATTTTATAATTTTTCCTAACTCTAGGTTGAAGTTATAGATTTTTGTAAGTTATGTGAGATGATAACATGATATTTGATCAAAATTATCTTTTGATTTTAATGTTTTGTTGATTTTAGTATTTTTTAAGTATTTAGAGAACTTAAAAATATATTTCTAGCTAATTTTAGGTAAGTTTTGATATTCTCCCATTTTTGAAGAGAAACACCCAACTAATATGAAGTGATATTAAACTTATTTTGTTCATTTGATTTATTTATTTTTTCTTCTAAAATATCTTAAATTAAATATTTAAAATAAATTATAGAAAAAGATTATCTTAAATATTATTTGAGAACACAAGTATTTACTAAAGGTCATGTCATGACTTTATTTTTAAATATGTAAATATAATTTTGAAACAATAATAAAAGATAATGGAAAATTTATTGTTTCAACGAGTTCAATCAAACTTTTTAAATGCCATATTCATAAACATTAGAATTACATTAATAAATTATTACTTTTATTATACATTTTTGTAGCAAAAATTTACGAAATTGATTTCCTTACCTATTTTTCATGTTAACTCATATTCACTTCAATTTTCTTCTCAATCTTTTACATATAATTTTACCCGCTGAGTCATGAAATTTAGTATTATGCATTTTGATTTTCGTTGATATTATGTTATCAAATAGAATCTATGTTATTTCAGTAAATAAAAAACACAAAAAGCGAGTGACACTGGTTATAATGGCAGCTATGATGATGATGATAATATATTTTAATGTGTCTTATAAATGTGAATTTTAAAAAATAATTTTAACAAGCATTGTTGTTGGGGTTGCATCCAGGTAGTGGCTGGTTGAGGTTGAGAAGGTTATAACTGGTGGAGGTTGCATGCGGTGGCTTACCGCATCAGTAATTATGAATGGTCAAAAACATTTTTGCTTCTAACAATTTATATAATAATGTTAATAATAATAAAATAATAGTAAATAAATAAATCATAAAAAATTAGAGAATAATAAAAATAATAGTAAACTAAATATGTATAATAATAAAATAATAATAAATATAAATTAAATATTTAATTAAATTTAATTAATTTTAATATTTTATAATATTTTTAAATTATTATATAAATGACTCACAATCTCAGTCTTGATTTTTTTTTTTCTTTAATTCAAACAATATTGCATTTCATTTTTTTTTCACTCTTCGAAAATCATTCTACAATCAAAACTTATTTTAATATAAATACAAGTGTAATTTGATATGGATTTTTTAAAAAT
>Ga0209700_100448_pt1 | contig 76299 bp, 21 predicted proteins | sample SiratroredBW_FD_187528 | JGI IMG/M metagenome (GOLD analysis project Ga0209700, IMG submission 187528) | Root nodule microbial communities of legume samples collected from California, USA - Siratro red BW (SPAdes) (version 2) | ecosystem: Host-associated > Plants > Roots > Nodule | place: USA... | reverse complement strand
AGGTGTTAGCACCCCCACAACGCCCATCCTAAGACGGTACCTTTAATTAAATATGTAAAATGAGTGTGATTTTCAAAATATTTATTTTCCAAAAGAGACAAAATGCAGATAAAACAAAAATATTTTTTTATTTTGGGGGACCCGACAAGGGTTTGACCTTGCTCCTACGTATTTCTATACGTGATAGAAAATCAGGGCTACGTAGTTCTTTGGGTAAAAAAAACAGTTTGTCGGTTGTTGATTTTAGTTTTTGAAGATTTTTTTGGTATATTTTTAATTTTTAGAAAAGCTTGTATTTATTATTCTTTTGAAACTAAATCTCACTTTGGATATCGCTTGACGCGTATGGCCCCTTGATATTCCAAATGAGATTGAAGTTTTCCGAATCAATTCCTATATGACGCGAGCGGTCAATTAAGGAATTAATTGGAAGTCTTTATTAATTTTTAGTAAAAAGAAATCATATTATTTTTTATTTTAAAACACTTCAGGGGCAGTTTTGGGAAATCGGGCATTTGTAGGTGCAAACTCTAATTTGTGGAGGTGTAGGCAGTAAACCCAAACCACCCAAAACCCATCCAAGCTCGGGGCATTTTAGGAATTTGGGCAATAGGGGGTGTAAAGGAGCAGGCTTGGAATACAGGGGGTGCAGGGAGCACCCCTACTAACCCATTAGGGTTGATGGCACCCACGTGGTGCCTTAGGAGGCCATGGGAGCTTCTCCTCGAGGCAGAGGCTGGTTTGGGGTTGGGCAAGGCCTGCCACCTTACCACGACGGTCACAGGCGCAACGGCGACAGCCCACGGTTGCTCCGGCTAGGATAGAGGGTGACGCACGAGTGGATGAGGGCCTTGGAAGCATGGTGGCTCGTGCTACGTAGGTTCATGGATGCATGGAGGGGGCGTCAACGCTGACGCCTTATGTGAAGACGCATGGTGGTGGCCGAGAATGATGAAGGTGTTAAAGAGGCTATGTTGGATGGTTCATGCTCGACATTATGACTAAGGTTGGCCGACACGCACATGGGGGGAAATGCTACGCTCGTGGGGTGGTTCGGAGGTGATGAAGGAGATGACGACGTGGTTCAGGGAAGTTTTTTGGCTTCTGCTCGCGGTTGAGGGTGTGACGAAAGGCGTGAATGAAAGTTCGAAGGCACGGGTTGGTCATTGGGTGCAGTATGCGACGACGGGAGGTGCTGCTATGTATGGTTTCCACTCTTGGTGACTCGCGATGGCTAGGTATGGTGGCTCGAGAGATCTATGGTAGCGAGCATGTGAGTGTGGATGGTGTGGATGGCGTTGGAGTGTCTGAGAAGCTTTGGATGTTCTTTGTGAGTCGTTGAAAATAGGCACGGTAGCAAGGCAAAGCCATGGTGGGAGAAGTTTTGTTAGCAAGGGTGTCGTGGGAGAAGAGGATGATGACGCACGGATTGGTAAAGTTTGTTCGGGATGTTATTTTGGCTGTTGGCGCAGGAACGTGGCAATGAGGCTTAAGTTCTCGGTGACTACGTGGCTAAACGTAAGGGCATAGGTTGAGGCCGTCGTGTGAGTCACATTGAAGGTGGGGGAGGAATATGCATGGTGAACGACGCAAGATAGTAGTGCATGGAAGGAAAAGGGAAGGTTTTGAGGGTGTCAGAGGCATGGGAAAGGTGTTATGGCAGCATGGTGAAGAGGAAGATGAAGGTGACATGTGGTTTGGTGGAAGTGGCGACTAGGGCGATGATGGTGGTGGAGGGGTGAAACGTGGTGTGTCATGAAGGTAAGGAAGTGGCGTGGTTGTAGACACTTGCATGTTAGGTTAGGATGTTTTAGGGGTTCGCAAAGAATTGGGGTGGCTCCTGGCAGCATAGGGAAGGAAGGCATGGCAAGGGTGGTTTTGGATGGTTATGGGAAAGGGAAGGAAGGCGACATTGGCGCGTTACGTGAAGATGCATGATGGTGGCCGAGAATGGTGAAGGTGGTGAGGCAAGGAAGAAGAAGGTTGGGGGTTCGCGGTGCTTAACGGAGGTGCGTGGGGGCTCATGGCGTCTCGTCAGGGTTCCTGGAGGTTAGGGTTGAGGATGAAGCGCCGTCGACGACGGGAACGGCGCTAGAGACTGCTGTTAGGTCACGGTGGTATAGCAGAGTCATTGTTGGAGGAGCTTGGAGGTGTCAGAGATGCCTCCCGGCCACGGTTACACCGGCGGCAGCTTAGGAAGAGGGTGACGTGAGGGAGAGGATGGCATTTGATGGTAGTGAGGCAAGGAAGAAGAAGGTTGGGGGTTGAGTGGAGAGGGTAACGAGGGAGAGGAAGGTGAGGGTGGCAGCTAGTTGTGGAGATGCGGGACGGTGGCTGTATAGTGAGTGTATGCAAGATGGTTTTTGGCGTGTTCATAGAGATGCATTTTGGTGCAATTTGTGGATTTTTATGATGTTATGCCATGAACACATGAAATTCAAAAATAAAAGAAAAACGTACCTGAAGTTGCTTTTTTTCTTCGTGCTTTCTTTGTTTCTCTCTTCTCAATGTTTTCTCTTCTCTTGAGTGAACCCCCTCTCCTTTTTTCCTGTGTCTTCTTTTTTTTTCTTAAGTGTACGTGTTCTCATTTTAAAATATCAGTGGTTATTATTGTTTTTTTATTTATTTTTCTTTCTAAGTAGTTCAGAGCAGTTAACAAAATCTTTGACTCCCTCTCTATATTATTATTTCTTTTAAACATTTTTTTTTTAAAATTAATATTAGAATGAACCTAGTCAGTAATGAGTCCAAAAACATTTTTCAAAGGTAAAAATCTATTTTTTATTATTAATTTATTTTTTAATTAAGTGGAGAACATGGGTTGTTATCTGAGTGGTTTAAAAAATTATTATTTACAATATTTATTTATTTATTAAAAAAAAACAGTACGTGGAATTAAGGGGTGAGAACATGGGTCGTTACTACCTATTGACTTATTCTTTTTATTATTTATTTATTTATTTTTTAAAACTTGCAAATCAAGTTTAGGAGCAGTTATTTGTTTTTATTATTATTTATTTTATATATTTTTTAATATTCAAATTTTGTTGTTTTAATTTAGATATTATTTTATTTTATTTTTTATTTTCGTTTTTTATTACTATTAATTTATTTTATTTTACTTTATTTTGTAAAATCACCACCTTTTCTTTTTGAGTCTCCTTTTTTATTTTAATGGAAAAGTTCAAATTTTATTTAATTTTTATCATTATTGTTATTTCAAGAATACTTAAATTGATAAATATATTTTTATGTTATTATTGATTTTTATTTTTTTTATTTTCATTATTATGTTTTAATTTAAAAGATTACCCGGACAAAATCGGGTGTTGACAAACTCAAAACTTTTAATTTCTAAAATAAGCAAAGTATGTGACTTCAATAGGATCTTGATGCCTTGATATGAATAAACCGTGTCAACTGGACATGATTTTACTTATATAAGAAAGAAAACTTGAGAAGCAAACACATCTCAATATTATGTATTATTGTGTGAATCACTTCATAAACTTTTAATTTTCCTCTTATTTCTTCCAACTTTATTACATTTAGATTTGTGTACATAGTAATAAATACAATAAATATCTATAAATAGGTATATAAATATTTAAATTTTTGTATGCAAAAAATGTTTAAGAAGGATTAGTGATATGAAGAAATTAGGGTGACATTTATTGTATTTAGCGTTGTATACCAATATAAATGCAATTAAGTCTGAAACACTTAATCTCTCTCAATTTTTTTTCTTTAATGTATTTAGATTAGTGTCTTATATAATAAATACAATTGTTCTTAAGTATAATAGTCTTCAGTCTCTATTTCACTCTTCCATTTCTAATGAGTGTGGGAGAATACCTCTAAAAGGTATTCCGGTGCCAAAATCAGTATATGAATGTCGGAATGACAATTTTAAGGATTATATTTTTGTATCTTGTCTTAGTCTGTTCCCATTATATTTATAGAAGTCAAATCATACTAATGCATTATATGCATTATGTTTCGGTCAAATACATACCTTGATGGTACAACAATAAAACTTAATGAATATGTTGATAGATCTATTTATATTTTTGTAAATCAAAGATAATAAATGTCAAGAAGGATTAATAGGTGTTCAAAAGAAATAAGATTGGTATTTTTGTAAATCAAAGATAATAAATGTCAAGAAGGATTAATAGGTGTTCAAAAGAAATAAGATTGGTGTGACATTTATTATGTTGTACACCAATATACATGCAATGAAGACAAAATAAAAATAAAAACACAACACTAAAATCATACGTATCTATGATGATTTTTAAATTAACAAAGAAATTATATATGTCTCCCACTATTTATAAATTAATTATTCTATACTTAATAATATTACAATTTTAATTCATACTAGTTAATATTAAAATTAAATGAATAATGTTTTTGTATTTTATTATATTATCTAATTAATTTGTTTTTTCTATCACATCAATCAAATTTATAACAAACCTATTACTATTTTATTTTCAATTTTCATCATCTTTTAATCAATACAACAAACCTTAAATTTTACACTCTTCTCCTTCTTTCTTTTTCCACTCTCATCTCAGTCTATACAAAGTTCAGTCATATTTAATAAGATATTAATTTCTTGAATTATAATATACTGTACTTTTTTATATCTCTTACAAGGTTTTTTCAACAATAAAATAATATAAAACTATACTTTATTTATATTTTTATTTAATTTTCAAATTAAAAAACTAACTTAACAGTTATAATTAAATATTTTATTTTAAACTCATCCTTTTATATAATATTTAGGTCTTTAATTTAATATCTTTTACCATAACACGTTAGTATCTTCTAACGAAGAATGAATATTTGGTATAACATTTAAGTCTTAAATTTAAGATATTGCGGGAGCCTTATATTCAATATAAAAACAAGTAAGAGATACCATAAAGTATCTATCAGGTCCATTTATAAGTATGGTTTTCCAAATAAAGTAATTTTGGAAAAATAAAATAAATGAAAAAATAGGTATCTTATGGTAAAGGTGAGATGGAGTATTGTCTCAAAACCTTCCTCACGGACTACTATTATCAATCTTTAAATTAATATACGAATGCAAGTGTAAATGACTATTATATATTTTTTTCATTGTGATGTTTTCTCTTTTTTTTTTTCTCATCTTCAACAACTTTAAACTATCATTTCTCACTTCTCTTTATGTGATGGGCGGTGATATTTTGACACCACTATTCATCTTTGACACCATTTAACACTAATATATATTATTATTTTATTTATATATGATATTTTATTAATAAAATACAGTGTCAAATAAGAGTATAAATGAATAGTGGTGTCAAATTAGCATTTTCTTTCTGTGACCCTCCAACACCTTTTAACATATATGCTAAACGACATAAGTTGCTTAACATTGAAAAGATAAAATCATCAAGTTAGTCTTAAATCATTATCATCACGATCATTATTATCACATAATTCTCTAAGTAAGATTCGTAAAAACTATGAGCACATTGATAAATATCCTAACAAGTCTACCAGCACCATGGAGATCAAGTCTACCAGCACCATGGAGATCGTAAAATAACTTTATATGAGTGTTTAAAAACTTGGAAAATTCAACGTTTGCGTATGTATAGAAGGTGAAGTTGTACTACAAATGCCATCTCGAAAAAAAATTATATAATAATGTTTTTAAGAATGTATAAAACAATCTAAAGAAAGTATGTATCAAACAACCTTCTATGTTTAAGAATGCTATTTTTTTAATAATGTTTTCGAAAACAAGTTTTTCGAAGTTTCTATGAGTGCTTATACTATTTTATGTTGTTGATACAATAGAATTATCAAATATTATTTTTAACATTATTATTAAAGATTACTAACAAATCGTGGATAAAATTTATAATCATTACATAGATAAAAGAAGCTTGATTGTCATATTATTATTATTATTAAAGTGTGATTATTATTATTATTATTACAATAATTATTATTATTATAATTTTTTTATTGTTGTTATTATTATTATTAATATTGTTATATATCATTATTATAATTATTATTAATATTATTGTTAGTATTATTATTATTATTATTGTTTTTACTTTTAATGTTATTATTTTTAGTATTACTATAATATTATTATTATAATTACAATTATTATTATTAATATTATTACAATTATTATTATTATTATGATTTATCAATTGATTGACCAACAATTTACCGACAAATTAAATATGTTGTTAAATTGACAGTAAAATTACTAATAGATTGATGATCAATTTACAGATTTGACGATTAATTTTTTTATCAGTAAATATGTCATTAATTATCAACATAGTTTATGTATAGGTAAAATAACAGTAAATTTTTCGTTGTTAAAATTCATCAATAATATATTTCACTGATAAATATAAATCCGTCAATACCTTTTCTTTAATTTTTTCTTATAATAATATTATATTTGATGCTACCAACAAATATTTATATAAGAAGTTTTAGAGTATATGCAAAACAATTCAGTATAAGCATGATAAGAAAATTAAGATTTTTCTTAGGTGTAATCAAAGTTTTATAGTAATAGAATTCTTTTAAGAGTGTCTAAATGAACTGAACTTAATAATTGTTGTTAAACTAACATAAAAGTTATATATTGTGACTAACTGTAATTCAGTAGTTATTAATTAACCATTATGAAGATTACATGTTGTTATTCCTTATCATATAATAATATTGCCAACCATCATTTTTATAGTTTATTTTTAAATCAGGCTTGGTAAACATGACAAAGTAGGTAAGGTTTAGAAAGAATATCATCCATATTTTCTTGTCAATTTATCATATTTATAGGTATTTTTAAAGTTTTAAAGACATATAAATACATGTTTTGATTAAAGAGAGTATAACTTATTTTTTCATATTATTATTTGTCATAATTGTTTCTTATTAGAGAACCTTGATTCATTCTTGAGTTGGATTACTTAAAATTCATTCTTAAATATATATATATATATATATATATATAATTCAATTGGAAAGTTTTATCCTTCTTTATAATTCTCAGTAGTTTCCTTGTAACTTTATATAAGACAATAACAAACTTTAAATTAATAATAATTGTATATCATGAATAATATAAATTGGTGCCGATAGGTAAGTATTTTTTGTTCTTGGTAAAGTTGCTTACATTTTTTACCAAACAAGATTATATACACTATAAGAAAAAAGCTATTTAGAAACCAATATTTAGTCACCAAATGAAATGATTACTAATTGTGACCAAAATAGTCACCAAATTAAATTTTGGTTGCTAAATAACTACAAAATAGGAGTAATGATTAAATTTAGTGACCAATTAAGTCAAATAATTGGTATCTAACATTAGATACCAAAGTTTTAGTGACCTATGCGATTAGATTCTAAATTGGTATCTAATTAAATTAGAGACTATTTTAGAATTTAATGACATAGGTAACTAAAACCTTGGTAGCTAATGTTAGATATAAATTATTTGACTTAATTGGTTACTAAATTCAATCATTACTTCTATTTTGTAGTTATTTAGCAACCAAAATCTAATTTGGTAATTATTTTGTTTACAATTAGTAACCATTTCATTTGGTAGCTAAATATTGGTCTCTAAACAATAAATAGTGATATATTTTATAATAAGTATATCAACATATACTAATTATGATTGCAATTTATATTTTATTTTATTACTACATTTTAATATTTTATTTTATGTAAGTAGAAGTCGATGAATATGTATATAAAATATGTAACCACATATAACATAATTACAAAGATCTAAATAATTTTATAGTTGCATATATATTTTATAAAATTTTTGTTTGGATAAATAGTACTTTTTATCTATGACGTAAAGTAACCAAATTTTAGTCATGGAATGAATGATAAATTTTTGTTGTCCCTGCATAGGTAAATAAAAAGTATAAATCGGTTCTTGAATTTTATAATATAATGTTAGAAACCTTTTTAAAAAATTAATGTTAAATTGGTTCTTAAACATATATGACAAAATATCTTCATGAAACATAATTGTCCCACTTTTTACGTATTCGATCAATACATTTTTTTTTAAATCAAACAACATTATAATTATTTTTTAAAAGTTTTTTCAAGTGAAAAATAAAGAAGTAAAGAATATTAATTAAAAAAAATAGATCTGTAAATACTTCATACTTATAAAATTATATAATAAAATTAATGATAAATAAAAATTCTTTGGTTCTTAATTCAGTCAATAATAGTGATTGACAATAACTTTTTTGAACAATGAAATAACTTGTGTATTATAATAATATTATTTTGTAAGAAAATTTTAAATTTTTTAACTTTACCTAGTAAATTTACACAAATACTTGTATAAATTTATGTATTGTAATTTTTCAGCCTTTATTTGTATATTACAATTTTTTTTAAATATGTGTGATTATAAAATAGTTGTATACTCATACATATATGGAACTTATATTATTTAATTGTTGATTTATAATTAAATTTCATTTATATTGGACAACAATAAAAGAAAAAGACAATATCACTAAAATAAATGACTGAATCAATTTATAAATCTCTTTAATTACTTTTAAGTTTACATGCTAGAATAAAAGTGCATGACATTCTTATGTTTATTGTTTTCTTGGGTTGTTTAGGTTTCTTTTTGACACTGTTATGAAACTTTGTTTTTTTGTTTTAAACTTTCATGGACCGTGTTTTTAAAGTATTTTGACTTGCTCAATTCATTATATCTGTTTTTAAAGTATTTGACTTGCTCAATTCATTATAACTGCAACTTTATGTTGATATTTAATAGTTAATTTGAAATTAATTAATACATTAATTCTAATAACTTATCAGTGTAAAGTTGTTGTTTTTCATAGAAATTAAATACATACAAATATAAGAAAATTATGAAAGTTCATGCATTTTAGTTAACTAGAATCTCTTAACTCACCACAAGAGGGTTTAAAGCTTTTTTACTCTTGTATATACTTAGAAGGTTGCAATGAGTTTTCATCACATGTGTGTAGCTATATCTATATCTATATAAAAATTTGAAACCATGTATAAATTTTATTGCACTATTGAAGTCAATTTAAAATAATACTTATAGTTGTTTGAATTGTTAAATAAAATTTTAATTTAATTTCACGGTTTAATGATGTTGAAATATGTATGCATTGCACATTTTTGCTCAAGTTTTTCACAAACTAATAACTTATTCTTTTAAATCTCCATAAAAAAATTAAATAAAAATAAATTAAACCTATACTATTGTTTTGTGTTTTGTAACTGGGCTTTATTCGGGTGGGCCTTCATATCCCGAACCCAAAAACAAAAATATGAATAGGGAGCCCTAATTTGAACTCCTACCGAGTAGTAGAACCCAAACCGAATTCCTCAAGCCAAACTATACATAGAATCTATCTCAGCCGTTAACTAATCAAACTGAAAGCAAACATCTAACGGGACACGTCACTGATCCGTGCGAAATCCTTTCCTCCTATAAGGACCCATTTCTTTTCCCTATATATACTTCCCACTCTTCCTTCCCCTCACTCATCGCATCACAATTCGCTCACCCTCTATCACCCACGAAATCTCAACAACTTTTCGTGTTTATCATCTCTCCGATGGCGCCCGCAAAGGCTGAGAAGAAGCCTGCTGAGAAGAAGCCGGCGGAGAAGGCTCCGGCAGAGAAGAAGCCAAAGGCTGAGAAGAAGATCTCGAAGGAGGGCGGTAGCGACAAGAAGAAGAAGCGCGTGAAGAAGAGTGTGGAGACCTACAAGATCTACATCTTCAAGGTCCTCAAGCAGGTGCATCCTGACATCGGCATTTCCAGCAAGGCCATGGGAATCATGAACAGTTTCATCAATGACATCTTTGAGAAGCTCGCACAGGAAGCTTCTCGTTTGGCGCGCTACAACAAGAAGCCTACCATCACCTCAAGGGAGATCCAGACTGCTGTGCGCCTTGTGCTCCCTGGTGAATTGGCCAAACATGCAGTCTCTGAAGGCACCAAGGCTGTTACCAAGTTTACCAGTTCTTGAATTAGGTTTTTTAAGCTGGCTGTGTTGCAGATCTAGGGTTTCATGTGGATCATTTTTTTTTTTTTTTTTTTTTTTGCTTTTTAGTGTGTAGATGTAATGATCTGAACTGTTTTTAATGGAAGTTTCACTCTGAATAATTAAGTTCTTGTGCATGCATTTTATTCAATTTGTTTTTATTGTGACGAAGTGATTAGGTTAAGATTTCATTCTATTCGGCGAGTTGGCGGTTTTCCTGGTCGGATATGATGAACCACCGTTCACGGGTATTGCTAGCACTTTTTTAGCTATTGTCACCTTAAATCTTTAAATTTATATATATTTCCTAAGTTAATTTATTATTATTTGTTGGGGATTGTGGCGACGGGTCTCTGTCTCCTGCTGTAATAGTATGGAGGTACTGTACACTAAAGATTTTTCTGATGATGTTTTTATCTTTTGGATTATATTTGTTTCTTGATTTCTTCGGTTTACAAAAAGGTTTGGATTTGTGGTAGTGATATTAGTTTGTTGGCAAGACCTAATTAGATAATTTTTTTCACTATAAACTAGAATCAAATGATCACTTTTTTGTAGTGTAGCTCACCATCATTGGTCTTAACATGGTACCAACTATACAATAAGATTTACCAGAGTAGAAGTAAAATAATCAAAACAGTTTCCTATTAGGTTTGAGGGAAAAGTGAATCACAATAATTTTAAGGCTGGAAAATGTTTTTTGTTTGGTTAATGGACCAGGAAAAAATGACAATTCACATTACCATATTAGTATTTATTGATTATATATTTTTATAATAAATAAAAAATAATTTGGTATTTATTGATTATATATTTTTATAATAAATAAAAAATAATTTTATTTTTCTATGGTTATGCACATAGTATTGATGAAAAAGAGAAAGTGAAATAAATAAAAAGGTTATCTCTAGCAGAGTCAAAATTGGGGTTTGACAGGGTAATCGGTCTAAAAAAAAAAGTGAAACGTGTAGGTCTAGCTTTGTTCTGACTAATCCAGGAGAGGACCTTTCCCATTCCCTCCAACTAGCACCAACTATAAATACAGCTTCTCATCTTCCTGCAAAAGTCATTTTATTTTTACACCTTTTCCTCTACATTACCAAGATCTACAATCATTATCTCTTAACAATTAGCAATTACATACCTGAAAATTACCTCTCTTACAAGCATCCTTTGTTTCATTTTAAGCTTTCGAATTCTCTCCTTATCTTATTCTCTGCATCCATCTCTAATCGAATGTTCTTGCAGTTGAAATCGCACAGAGCCTTACGGATTTCGGTGTAAGAATTAGGGTTTCCACGATGGCTTCTCTTCCCTCTGCAGTCCTTCTACGCCATTTCGTTCCTTCCTTGGCCATGTTCCAAGCTGGATCCTCCCCTTGTCGTCTCAAACCTCTTGAAAAAAGTGATCGGCGTTGTAGTCTTAGTTAACATCACCAGTCTTTCTTCCTACCTTCTCTATCTTCTGTTTTTCTTCCTTTCTGATTTTGTCTTCCTCGATCGTTCCTTCACGAAATCGGGGATCGAGGCGTTTTTGACCGTTGACCGTTGTTTCCCTTGCCGTTGACTTGACCTCAAAGACCGTGAAAATTTTGCAGCTGTAGCAGGGAATTTAGGTATATGATTTTGAATTTCATGAAAACTTGCTGATACCTATGCATCCGTGAAGTGAAGGCATGTTTGTTTATAGCATATGAAAATGGTCGCCTCATATTTGCTTTTGTTTTCAGATTGTCTCATGTATGTATGCTCATTTTAAAAATATCTATATAATATAATATAAATCATTATCAACTTACTGTGGCTTCATTTTTACTACATTTAAATAGTTGTTTAAATTTTAAACTGGAAGTCTCCGGCTATGTTTATAGTAACAAAGTTTTGAGCCGATTATATTGATGCAAATATAGAAACTTCTTATTGTTAACATATTTCATATTTTAATGATAATTTCACTACTATTTCTGAATTATTCATGATACCATCATAAGCTGAAAACATCACCTGTGGGACTGCTAGATTTATCTGGAAGTCTTTCCTTGTTCTATTGTTGCTACTTCATTGTTACAGCTAATATTTCCGCCATGATATTTTGATTAATCCTTTTTTTAGCTCTTTGATTTCTAGGCACTCGTGAGAACTACCAACGCAGTGTGTTTGGAATGGTTTACTTGTTAATGCTTTTGTATGTAGATTATTGGTGGTGCTTTTTTTTTCATCATTTCTTTTTGTCTGGTTGTTGCTTGTAGTGCCTAATTCAATTGATGGGAACGCCTGCTACTGTTAGTGTTGTGCATGACTATATCATAAGTAAGCTTGAAGGTACCTTTATTGAGTCCCTGCATATACAAGATGCTCAAAAGTCGGAACATGCATCCGAGGTGGATCGTATTTTTGATAATTTTTATGTGGAGGAGAATTTGGGCCGAGATTTTGAACCGCAAGAAACCAAATTAGAGATTAAGTGCTTGAAAGAGTGTTCAACGTTTCCTTACCCTGACATGATTCTGCCTTCAAGCTCTTCTGATGAGGAGGCAGATAAATTACTCCCTAAGCAATCTCCTCGTCAAAAGTACTCGTGCTCGGTATCTTTGGAAGTAAGTTCTTAATGTTTTAATTTCTGCATGTATTTTTATTCAATGAAACAAAAGGATTTGTTCCGGTTTCTGTGGTAAAGATTGTCAGCAAATGAGGAAACGCATAAATTTATTAGCGGAATGGGCTATTTGACTTATCTTCACTTCAAGAGTAGTGATGTTTAACTGAATTGTTGTTTTGCATGTTCTGATTATGTCCTCAGTTTATTGGTGTATTATATGTTGTGGATCAATGCAAACATTTTTAGTTATTTAGCACTTTGCAAATTGTGTAATTACTATAAGTAAATACCTGTCATCTCTTTTATGATTTTCTTTCTTTTTCGTTGCAATTGTAGGCTAGAACGTTGTGGCTGCTTAGTACGTTGCATCCTGTAGTTTATCTAAGATTTCCAACCCAAAATAGGAGGGTGGTTGAACAGAGTTGTTCTCCGTGCTTAAGATTTTGGGCTAGGGTTTGGGGCTTCTTTGTTTACAAAGTTTAGATGTTTTTATTTGGGGGGAAATCGTTGGTAGGTGTAGTTTATAGGTTGATATATTGAGAGTGAGTCGGAGCATTTAGAATGGAAACTTGTTGCATAATTAGCGGATGTACATTTTGACTTGTGGGATAGAGTGACGCTGCAGCATGGGTCTTAGGCATATATATTATTGGCACCTATTCTTGTAAGCACTTTTTTTTCCTTAATGATTTCCATTTTTTGTGTGCTATACACCACAGGCTCCTCCAAAACTTGTATCTGCCATGAAGGGTAGCCGCGAGAAAGAGGGGGCATCTCAAACTAAATTGACTGTGAAATGGGCCCCTGATGTGTATGATCCGCTACCTACATTGTCATCACATACTGTTAAAAACAAGAAACAACAGAAACCCAGGATCAGGAAGAGTGAAAAGAAAAATGGAAAGAGGAGCCAGAAGGTAATCAGTTACTCTAGAAGAAGCAGCAGCAAAGATAAACAGTATCGATACAGGTGGCTGCATTCTGGTGACGAAGAGTTTGAATCTTGCACTGAACTAGATCTTAAAGTTGCTAACCATGATTCCTACTGTGCAACTAGCTACTTAAAAGCAACAGTTACAAAGGTTCACTGGCCTATTGGAGAAGCGCTGTAACACGATCTATTGTATCATGTATCGGGCCTGCATAAATAGATAGATAATTTTGTGTTTTGTTGTATGATGAAATAGATTGACCAAGGCTGTTGGAGCTTGCAATGTACCTGCCAAGCAGAATAATTACGATGCATATCCTTTTTTGAACTAATTAGGCTTCTAGGTAGCATTGCTGGAAGGATCTTTACACGGCAGATATTATCGGCATACCTTGCTTTTCTTTTCAGTGGCCCCATGGTTCCATTAGGCACATAATGTCAGCTAATTCCTGACTGAACAGATGCCTCAGACATTTTGGTATTCAATTCTAGTTATCCAGTGAAATCAATGTGATGAACAAACGAGGCGCAGAAACATTTGCCATAGAGCAGACTGCTGGGAACTCTCCGACTTGAGTCATCTAAAAAAGTTCTTCTAGAATATATTTTAAAGGAAGTGACGATGTATTTTTTTGCAACGGCTGCATCAATTGTATAATGTCCAAATTTTTAAAAATAAAAGTTTTTCGAAATTCAATTATAGAAATTTAGGCTTTTATTTTCAACAATTAGGTCAGCAGTCAAAACTACAAAAGGTTTACTTGATCCAAGCTAATACCGTATATTTCAAAATAATATCTCTAAATGAAATCAATATTAAAAAAAATCTTAAATAATAACTAACTATAGTGTGAGGATTTTCATTTGGTCATGTTGTGTACTCAGCATTTATTTTAACGTAATCATAGCTTAAATCGCAGCCCCATGCTTGTCCACGTCCAGGTCCATTGCCTGTTAATAGGAAATGAATATCAATCAGTATATATATAATATAATATATGTGGGTATTAATTCCATATCAATCAGTTTACCGTTTGGGATATAACTTACCGACTGATATCTGAATTCTCACAGTGTCGTGAGTCTCCCCTGCTTTTCTGAGATAACTACTTGCCGCGTGCCTGCCACGATTACAAGCTTTAAGAGATTTGTATAATGAAGAAAACAGATGCAAGCATGGGCAGATTGACAAAGAAGATCTCTTATATAAAAAAATCTAAAAAATGTTCATGATCAGTTATTAGTTGGATGGATGAATAAATTACATGATCAGAAACTTTTTATCTATAAGAATCATTTTAGCAACTGAAACTGAATATTAAATTAAATTATCTTGACAAAAAGAATGAAACAAACTTTTTTCTTTCTGGAAAACAAACTAATAGCTGGTAATGACAAAACTCAATTCTTACACCAATCTCTTGCCACACAATCCTAAATGCTAGTGTTTCATGGAAAAAAAACGAGAACCTAAAATGTTATTCTACTCATCTTTCATTCTTGAGCTTTTATTATGTGAGCATATTAACAATTTGACTGGATGATTCACGTTCAAGAAAAGTGATACCCTTCCACAGCATCAGAAATTTTACATATACTAACTGGTATTGGAGGAAAAAGGTTATCGTTGGTGTCTTGGCATGTTAAGGATTTACTAAGATAATTTGTTGTGGATAAAGTGTTCACTTTTTTTTTTACTAATTTGTCAGTGTAAGTAAAATAACCAAAAAAAAAAAGTCCTACCGATCAAATAATTGTGGTTCACCACCATCCATTAATAAAATATCCCCCAGCTCCACCCTAAGTAAATCTTGATGGAATGAAACCCCTGAGTAACCAGCTGCAGCAGCAATGCGACCCCAATTGGGGTCTCTACCATATATAGCAGCCTGATGAAACTTTATGTTAGAAAATTATACTTAGCCAGATTGAAAAGGTAAAAGAATTCCTTAGTTCAACCATCATGCCTTTACAAGTGAAGATGATGCAACTGAACGTGCAACTTTTGCAGCTTCAGCTTCACTGTTTGCTCCAGTTACACTGACCTGCAAAATAAGATGGAATTGATGATAAATAACAATATCAAGCAAGATAAGTCCACATTTTCAATAAGATACTACGTCAAAATCAAAACACAGCTACCAAATCATACAGAAAAATAGACAATAAGAGTTGATGGAATAGTTGAGTGCCCACGCGTAACATCAGTAGCATCGCTTATTTATCTTATTAAAAAAAGCAATAGCAGATGTACATATAAAAAGAATGGGCCTCTGTTTCTCTTGTTAGCCTCCCTATTGCAAGAGTGGATGCTGCCGTCTCTCATCTATTTTTTTGTTTTACAATTTTTTTTTGCAATAAATTGCTCAAATCTTACTTCTTCGTTCAACTACAGATCTTATGTCTCCGCTGTCTCTCGGGGGGATTGTTTTTCAATTTTAGGGTCTCTTTTCTAATTCCTGTTCTCATTGGCTCTATCCTAATATAGTCTCGTAGATAAATCCATTTTATGATAGTTGGAAGTATCCAAACAGTCTCAAAGATCCACAATGCAAGAAGTGGTAATTAACTTTACAAGTTGAAACATCTTCCATATTGGTCTCTAACGTGAAAAAAGCTTAGTCAAACCCTGCCTTTTTATGAGGTTCTTTGGAAACAAGGAGGGCGGGAAGAAACGTATCACCAGTTCTCTTAAAGGGTAAAGATGTTTTCAATCAAGATTCAAGCACAAGAAATGTGGAGAATTAATACTGGATGTGTAAAAGAACCCAGCAGCATTAAATCAACAGTAATGCTGCACAAATATCCTTGACACAAAAAGCATACCTCAATGAGGCATGTTGCTCCCTCTCCATCCCAAGCTATTGATTTGGCAAGACCTTGCATTACCTGAAATAACAAGAAATTCAAAACTTCACATTCGCTGACAGATCACTTAGAAGAATAAATTACATGCTTCATAAATCATGGAACAAGTTCTAAAAGGAAAAAATTTAAAACATCAAATTTGCTGACAGATCACTTTCGAAAAATAAATAAAATGCTTCAAGTAAATCATGGAACAAGATCTACAGGAGAGAAAGGATCATAAAAAGGAAAATTCACCCATTTTTGCAGGCCTTTTTCTTTAATGAAGGGGAGCAGGGACCTACTTTATTATTTGTTAGGATAATTTATCTTGGCTATATAACTTAACTTGTTTAGATAGGTTGAGTAGTCTGTCCTAAAAAGCTTTTTTGCTTATTAGCATTAATTAATTACCTAGACATAGCTGTTTTTTCTTGTAGCTCTTGGTATTCCTGATGTAATTTTCCTCTATAAATATCAAGGATCAGCTAAGAGATAATCAATCTCTTAAGCTCTTTTTTTATATTCTCAGTCTAAAGTACTTACAGTAGAAAGGAACAGTGATTATGCATGCATTGCCCCATACATATTATTGAATATCTAACACCAAATGGAGTGTGAGACTACCTCCAGCACAATGGTCATAGTACTTCATTTGCCAGTTTTACTAGAAAGGAAAAGCTTCCAGCAAAAGTTAAGTACATGACTACATTAACTTGTTCAAAGGAAAAGAATAAAAATATTAAATGAAAAAATAGTGATGAAACTGTACAAGGTCAACTTTACCGCATCTAGGCATGCCTGAAGTTGAATAGCTTCATCACTGTCAAGAGAAGATATGCAACCTAGCCCAGACAACCCACTAGCCAAAGCAATGACAGTATCATTAGTACTAGTATCTCCATCTACCTGTAGCAAAACAATGTAACAAAAAACATAAGAAACAATTACAATCTATAAAATGGGGCAAAAGCTTTGGAGATAACATGGTATCACCTTGCAAAAGAGAAATACATCAAATTTGGCGAATAATTTTTTTACATACATAGCCAACTGTTTTTGCATTTTAATTTAGGGAAAATAATGAAAATAAATTAACTGAATTCTTTATATCCAGAAAAGGTGAGAAAAACACATACAGTTATTTGGTTGAAACTTCGGCTTACAGCAACCTGCACCATCTTTCTCCAAACAGCATTGCTTACCCAAGCATCAGTTGTTATTACCTAGGGTAGATATAGTTCAAGGAATGAACTGGATAATCTATATATTCCAATTAAGAAAGAAGTATCAAATAAGACATACCCCGAGCATGGTAGCCATATTTGGGTGGATCATTCCAGAACCTTTTGCCATTCCCCCAACTCTGATCTTGGTTCCTCCAACCTAACCAACGCACAACAATAATTAGAATTATTGCGCTTTTTGTCAATCTTCAAATTAGCAAATAGAATTTGGGAATTAACCAGACATGATTCATGAAATTAATTCCCAACTACAAGAGCTGAGGTTTCTGTCTTAGAAACTAGAGACTCAGAATTATGTAAGCTATCATACATACCAATGCAGAAATCTCCAAAACAGTCAAAATGTTAGTCATTTTCCCATTAACCTATAACTTTCGGGCTGCTAAAAGCTGCTGACCCTATACATATCCACAACTCGTCCAAGTGAATTGAACAAGGCAATTTTATGATTTATCCCTAGGACTAAATACACCCATACATGCTAATGTCAAATGTGTGTATTTATCAATATATATGTATACGTGCTTATAAAACAATCAAGGTTTAATTACTTATTTGGTCCCTACACATGCATAATTTTATGTTTTAATCTCTGTACCAAAACTTACTCATTTTAGTTATACACATATACTTCCTCAATGTCCAAAGTTTTGGGAACTAAAACAAATTAAGTGTATGTGTTAATAATTAGTTACAAATGTATGTGGAGAGACTAAAATGAATAGTTTGTAAGCATAGAGACTGGAATGTAAAGATTGGGTCTGTACATGGACCAAATGAGTAATTAAAATAAAATATGAACTAGTTGTGTCAATTTAAAACAAGTGAGCAAGAATAGTAACAAGTAATACCAAAGACTCAATTGCCACACTCTTGCTAACAAGATCTGTTGTGGTGATTGCCACTGCTGCAGAATCTGCCCTGTAAGCAAGCTAATAAGAGCTATATACTTTCCAGAGAATAAGAAACCAAAATGGTGAAAGAAGGAAACCAAAAAGAAAACTACATGAACACAGTCATTTAATGATCACTGAAAAAAATGTGAGTTTCTTTTCATGATTGTATGTCAAATATATAAATTAAAACAAAAAATAAATCACAAAAACACAGGAATTACCCCTCAACTGAAGATGACAGTGAATTCACTAGTGTGGGAAGTGAGTTTAAAAGTGCTCCCTGCAAATAAAACGAGAAGTATATAACATGAAAACTTTTCAACTGGCTTGTCCAGAATATTCGTTGAATTTTTAAACTTTTAAACTTTTAAACTGCAAATAAACACAAGCAATATGTAGTATCTACATTTACCTTCTTTATTCGTTGACCAATTACTCCAGTCGACTCAACTAATACTTCTTCTGGCTTTATTTTCAGCAGCTACAATCAAGAACATTTACAGCAGAGACTAAGAAAAAACCCCTTGGCCAAGGACCACTGTAAGCAAAATCAGTTTAACACAATGAAAGGATGGATACCTTAGCAAGGCTTTCCACGCATTCTATCACATCCTGGTAACCTTCTTTGCCCTGAAGACATGAAAGGCTTCAACCACTATTTTTAAATAACATTCATGAATTCCCTTAAGTAACAACACTTCAGTAGACTATTTATTTAATACAACCCACATGCAAACAACAGAAAAAGGTTTTGACGACCTACCGTAGCTGCATTTGCTTGACCTGCATTAGTCAACACGGCACGAGCCTGCAAAGTTGCAAAACTGATCAATTGGTAAGAATCAAGTCATGTTTCAAAAGCGTAACAATGCAAACACGTCACACTGCAGGAATCTTAGCCGAAGTATGCACAAACACCCATTCCCTTACAGAAAAACCCACTCATAGATACAGAAATAGAGAATAAAAGAAATCACTGTACTTCTGTATTAGCTTTTGTAGAAACTCACTTATATAACTTCTGAAGAATTTTCAAGTGCAAAGGGAAATTTTAATTCATACATACAGAAATAGAGAATAAAAAGAAATCACTGTACTTTTGTAGAAACTCTTATACAACTTCTGAAAAATTTGAAGGGCAAAGGGAAATTTTAATTTATTAGTGAAACTTTATCTTTTTGACTTTTTTTTCCCTCTTGTACAAGTATTTATGGTGAAATTTATCCACTGATAATTATAGACAATGAAACTGCTTATTGAGAAAACAACGTAACACAGCAGAAAAGAAAAAAAAAAAAGTCTCTTACAGTATTGGAAATAGCTAACGTCTTTTTGCAGTACAACACGGGAGCAGCCGCAACCACGTTTGTAGTAAACGAGCCTGAAAGAAATTCAATTCGATCAGGTTCAGTTCACAGCAAAAGCAAAATTAGCATATCTCTGAAATCAGCAAACGAACCTGCAGACACAGCATCAACATCGCACGTGACAAGCGCGAGATCGGGCTTTTCTCCCTTTGCACGTAAACCTCCGTACATTCCCGCAGCTTTGAACCCCTCCGCAGCAGTAACTCCACCAGGAATCTGAACAGATACTCAAAAAGAAAACACTCAGATATTAAAAAACAAAACAGAGTTAATTATTTTCCACTTGAAGCTACAATAACAAAATATTAATATCTTAACAATGTGGCGTCCTAAGAAAAAACTTCCGGCGGTTAGAAAGAGACCTGGTTCCAAGGTCCTTCGGGGAGAAAAATTGGAGCCGCCGGTAAGTTATTCTCAGTGGTTGAAGCAGCACGAATCCTCATATCGCAGAGGGAGGACTTAAACGCCTGCATAAGAGGTTAATTGAAAAATGTGTTTTCTCAGCGACGCTAGAAAAATCGAATATACAATGAAGATCAACGACTGAACATGCATCGATGATCAGAAGAACGAGGGAGAGAGAGAGAGAGAGAAAGTGACCTTCGTGTTTGGGGAAGAAGCGAAGTGAAAGTGCAGAAAAAGGTGCTGAGGAATGCAGGAATACATTTTTGTGTGATGTATAATGTGTTAGGGTTTTAGCGGTTTGAGTTTGAAGAGGAACTGTATGTAGCTAAGTGTCCAGTTTGGGGATGCAGAAGATCTCCACTGCAGCGGGTAAAAATAAATATCAGACCGGAATGTTGCAAAAAGAACTTCTATTTTAATATATTTTTCAATTGTAAAATTAAACATGTTGAAGTGATATGAAGATAATTTTAAAATTAAAATATATTTTTGTTTTAATATAGTAATTAATATTTTTTTAGATATAAGATTGTAAAATAAAAAATGCGAAAATATAAACCTTATAAAGCTTTTTGTATCAAAGCAAAATCTGAAAAAAAAAATGTAATAAGATATGGCCTACTTAATTTAAAATAAAATTGCAGAAATAACTTGTAACGCTCTTACCCTCAAAAGTGGTAGTGTTTTTAATGTGCTTGATGGTTGCGCTGATTTTTAGACCTGACAAAGGCTAGAAAAGCAAAAAAAGGTGAGGAACAAAAAAAAAGGGGAGAAAGCACCCAAATCATCATAAGATCAAAATTTTTGAAAAACTAAAACACGAAAAAAGAACTCAAACGTTAATTTTTCGCGCTAATAACGAAGAAATTTGCGCGACTATACCGTAAATATTTGTTTACGACACAATATATGATATTATAATAAACATTAGATCAAAGGTGCTCTTTTTTTTTTTCTTGAGGAAGACAAATTACTTAGCTTAAACATAGGTATATCCTTCAAATTTACAAAACATTTAGTTAGCATTCACTGCTGCTCAAAGTTTATCAATACTTTTCTCTAACTATTTACTAAAAGTTATACATTTTAGTGAATTTTATTTTTAAAAGCAAAGATATTAAGAATAAATAACCAAATTTGTTCTTAAATAAGTATTTGGACAACAATTTTAACCTTAAATATAAAAAAAATTAACTTAGTCTTAAAAATAAGAATATCTGAAATTTCCTTTATTCAAGGGCAAAACTGGCATAAAGATACACATTTTAGAAAACTCAATTAATAATATAATAAAAACATTAACTGAGAAATTAAACCTATCAAAATTTTAAATTTTAAAATAATTCAGTTAAAACTAAAAAAAAAATAAGAGAGAAGTTACAGTTATTAGTTAAAATCCGATGAATCAATGCAGTGGCTAATTATCCGGTTTTCATACTCTATGACAATATATGCTCAACTTTGGTATGCACAGACTAGTGGGCTAGCAAGTTGAGAGAAATGTGATAGGAGAAAATAAGTGATTGCTCGAAGAAGTTTAAAAATGGATCTTTGAGATTCACGTGATTAGAAATATTCTCAACACTGCGCCAAAGACATGCTGCTTAAACTTCTTTTGCTTGTTCACAACCCAAGCGAAACCATGTCAATTTGAAGGGCATATGCTTGAACAGGAGCAACTCAATCAAAAGTTTTCCACATTATTAATTTTATAATGCATAAACCCTCGCTTCTTCTTCAGGGCTTTGTTTGGTTGGGGGTGTGGATTTGAAGGAATTTGAGTGGATTGTGTGTAGATAAGAGGGTTGTTTGGATTAATGGATGGATGATAAGATTTGAATGGATTTGAGAGGATTGATTATGAAAGTTTGGGATTGATTTGATAGATGTTATAGATTTGTTTTTATTTTTTTAATTGATATATTTCTGAAATTACTAATTAACAGATGGTAAAAAATTAAAATGAATTATATTAAATTGATTTTAATATAAAAAATATAGAAACTGAATTAACTAACTAGATATTTTTTTAGTTGGTTGGTAATTATTTTAATTAATCCAACCCGTGAACATCCTTATTTTTGTGTGTTAATAATTTTATATTTAAAAGAAAATAAAAATATTTTTAAAATGAATAACAAATATTTTAAATAACATGTTCTCCCCTTAATTTCATCATATATATTGAATCAAATAAGGAGACAAAAATATTTTTTTTTTCTGATTTACTTCAATTAAACATTAAGTAAATATATTTTCATCGATAAAAAATAAAAAAGAAAAATAAATAAAAAACAATATAATATTTATAATATATTTTTATTATTTCTTTTATAAAGTAAATAATTTTTAGTGATTTAATTATTTTAGGTTAATAATATAATTATGAATGGATAGATTGTATTGAGTATGAATAGATTGAAGGGAGATTAATTATATTATAGCTGTTTTGAAAAAAAAAAAGGAAGTATTATGAATGAAAAAGAATATATATATAATTATTGAAATCAATTATTTGAAAATTAGGTATAAATCAATTTATTTTTCATATATAATATTTATTGTTACAAACCCCACTTAAAATAGTGTTTTGTAATTTTCAAAGTCAAGGGTATTTTATAATTTTCACTTCATTTACAAGGGCTATTTTGTAATTTCGTTCTTCATTCCTTCAAATTTCAGATGAGCGAAGATTCAATTCTGCAAATCTCTCCTCATCCATCCTTCCAAATCAGGTCAACCAAACAACCTTCTTCTTGAACAGTAAATCCCCTCAAATTAGTCCAACCAAACACAACCTAGATGAGAGACGGGTACAAATCAGAAGAACTTCCCTAACAAGACGCAAGAAGAAAATTTTCTGTATACATCCGTTAAGTAAAAACTTATTTTAGCATTGTCTTACGATTTTTTTTTCACTATTTATAAATTCGTATTATGAATTTATCTGCATTGTTTTATTCAAAAAATAAACAGAAAAAAGAACAAAAATGATTTAATTTTAATTCAAACACAAAATAAACACGTATTAAGAAAATTTGATTTTATTTGTAGAAAAACAAAATCAAGACTCATGCAAAAAGAATGTGTTGTCCAGAAATGTAGAGCATGGAATACGAAATTAAACAAGAAGCTCAACTCTTCCATCATCCAGTGAGAGAAAGAAAGAAAGACTTATAGAATATAGAATGTATGAGTCCTATACGTCCCATAAATCTTTCTTTCCTATTGAGCCTGTAGCATACAGGAGGCATCTTCATTCCCAGATGTAAGATAATACTCCATAAAGCTCCAAATCAAGAAATAACGAATCTTTCAAACATCCTAGCATAAAAAAACATTCAAGTTAGCACATAGCTGAAAATTGCACGCACCACCCTTTAAAACTATGATTAAAAATCGGAGAATTTTTTTATAATTTTCAGGAAATTAAGTTAAAAATGTGTAAAAAAATGTATTACTAACATTATTTACATTTAATGAAAATTATATTAAATGACCTTTTCAATCCTTAAAAAGAGCAAACTTTTTAAAGTTAGTTCATAAATATTAATAAATAAAAAATCACTAAAAATATCTTCTCTTTGGCGTTCAACTTTGTTTCAAATAAATCCCTACATATTATTTTATACATACAGACACATTTACATACATATAAACAAGACAAAATTGTATTTTAATAATAACAAAAAAAATCGAATATGTAAAAACCTAGCTGAAATAAAAGATAAATATAAGTGAAAATTACTTTAAGAAACTTTATTTAATTCACTTAAATTCTAAACTAAATTAAAACCTCCGCACACTTTCACTAACCAAATCATAACCATTCTACCAAAATTATAACACCACAAGACGATATGTTCGAACTTAGAACAGTTATACAGCAACAATCACCTCAATGTCAAGCAGGCAAAAACACCTTCAGCGCTCAAGCAACTCGTTAAAAACAACAGTTAATCGAGTACATACATCTATTAATATTAGTATTTCATTATGTTGTGCGGAGATTTTCATGAATTCAAATTCACCGGAAAAGATACATAACTTCTGAGGGGGAAAAAAATCCAATACAGCAGGATTTTATAGCGAACATGCATGCTAATAAAAAAAATTGGTCAGCATGCTAGCTCTTCGAAACTCCTCTACTTCTATCCTTTAGGCCATGTTCCCTATTTTTCACGCTTACTTTTTACCCTACATTTTACAAAAAGAAAGAGACATGGCTGGCTGACACTAAAGATCCATCCACGAGCACCCATACTACGTGGGAAAAAAACAAAAAGAACATAACAATACGATGTTACAGTGTATAATATGCTAAAAAAATGAATAAATTACCAAAAATTAGTTACAACACCAGATCAAACTCTTTCTATAGTCTGCTGCACCGTCTTCTCCAGCATTGAAGTTTTATTGAAGAGAGTTAGCTGCACCTCTCTGAGATGTTTGGATAACTGCCCAAGAAAATAAAAGCTTAATTGTAAATGATAATTAATGTCTGCAACAATTTCTTCAAATTCCAAACTCAAGCCACCGTGACTACTTCTATGTAGTGTCAGTAAATGAAATATATGTTCCTAATGTATTACTACTTAAGAAATCAATAAATAAAAAGTTTTCATCGAAAATTATAGTAGGAATCCATTGGCAACACAATTAATAAAAAAAATATATTTTTCTATTACTTAGCAAGCTCCATCATATAAACAGGTCATATTTTAGTTAAGTTGGTCTTCCTTCACAATAATTGTCTCTTTGCACATAGTTAACAGCTAAGACATGGCAGTCTATAAAATGGTTGCTAATAGTCTAACACATGAAGGAAGAATTCACAAACTTTAATTTTAAGCTGTTCACCCGATACAAGAGCGTATTAGGTTTTCAATTCTCAGCACATAGGTAATATGTACTTTGTCAGGTAAACAAGCAAATGTAGAACGACGGAATCACCTGATCTTCACTCATCTTTCGGAACCCCAATTTCTTGGTCCAAATTGACTCTGCGTCCCCTGCTGCAGGAAGCACCAGCTTTTCTACGTTTAGAGAAGACAGCAACCTCTCTATGCAAGAGAACAGCACTTGGAAATATCCCTAATGGAAAAGCCATATTTGAAAGATAAACAAGTATTATCAAAATGCATCTATCAAGCAACTTTTTTCAATTTTGGGTCATGCATGAATAAGTTGCTGCTTACTTTTCCTTGATGTACTCTGCTAGTAGCAACGAGTGGAAGCTCAGCAACATTACGGCCAAAAATCCTCAGAAGCCCAGCTGATACTACAACAGAACTGGTACAAGTATGATACATACAATGTCAATACGACCAAATACAAGCACCGTCAGGAAAACATGAAAAGTAGAGACAGCAGCATACTTCACTATTAAAACAATGCAATACATCCCCCCAAACTCTTGGCCAGAAATATTTCTCCTGCACAAAATTCAAAATACAATATTATTACCAGGAAAAACGAACTAAGATCATGATTAGATAGAATCCTGCCGATGCAATTCAAGCACTGATTGACAATCATTTACAAAACCTCCTGAATACAAAATTCAAAATACAATATATTACCAGAAAAATTGAACTAAAAGCACATGGATATTAGATAGAATCCTGCCCATGCAATTCAAGCACCGATTGACAATCATTTACAAAATTCAAACCAAGACTTTAAATCAATGGTTCAATATAAATTCAACTGTTAGAATGAACTTAAGAAAAATACTGTTTGTGATAGATAAGTAGGTACAAATTTAATTCACCCAAAAACATGAAGCTCAGAGAGCTTATAAAATAGTTTTGTATGCACGAGGGAGAATTGGAGAGTGATGGAGAGAAATTGGCACATTCATCATAATTCAAACTTATCCTAGTGGCAGTCTATATACTAACACTGGACTGTTAATAATCCACAGTACAATAAATCATGACTAAGAAGGAAGCACAACAGAAATGAACCACTGTGATCTGTAATAAAATAATTCATATTGTTTACCCGTAGACCATAACAGGAATCAGATCACGGCCAGATATTGCAACAATGGGATCAAAACACTCCTGCCAAAACATATTCCCAAAGCATGAGAAGTGAATAACACAACATACAATCTGAATAATAGACAATTTCAATCCCACTGAAACCCAACACACAATATCAAAAGGTAGATTACGAAATAAAGATAGACCTAGAAGGGCATTTTCAAAATGCACGAAAACTGAAAGCATGTCATTCTGAATAGTCAAAGGTTTTAACCTAAAACTTGTCCACACCCTGATGGAACAAGAGAAACTCCCTTACAAATCAATTTCCATGCTTGGAACATGATAAAATGAACTGGGTTGACTTTATCTTCATAGTTTACTTTATTACCCTTATTAAGAATGGCTAAATAACTTGTAAGAAGGAAATGTTAATTCCAACAATCAAAACAAAATTTCAATTAGATACACTCAAATAAAACGAATTGAGTGGATTGCTATTTGAACATAGATAAAAAAGGAACTTAGAATCAAAAAAAGAATTCCTATTTTATAACATGCCAGACAAAGTGTTGCATCAATAAAACAAACCAATTCCTAAAATATTTTATTCCGAACATATACATAAGACATGACCTCTTTCATATCACATAAGTAAAACTCAAGGTTTCATGTTGCTTCGAGGGACTAGGTTACTTTTTTTGTCATGCATGTGATGAAAACACAAATGCAAACCAGCTGCCTACATGAAAAAGGGAAATTTTCTCATCAGGAAAGCTGAAGTTACAGTACAGTTATCATTAATACTTTAATAATTTGAACTGTTTCACAAAGGTAAGCTAGGAGCAGATGATAGAACCAATGAAATATGAACAGCATATACCATATCATAATTAGCATACTTGGAAGGTATAAATACTCACTCGGAAAATTGCCGCAGCTCGTGAAAGCAATGGTAAATGTTCTGGATAACGGCTTTTTCCACTTAAAATTCTCCACTGAATATCATCCTTGGAACCATAGGTACATAATCCCTTTTCCTCATGCTTCCTTATAATTAGTTCTGACAAGGAAGCTGGTATAATGTCTGCTCCAGCGGAAACTGAATTCTGTAGAGCCACATATATTCGATTGCAGTCACCGCAACAAAACCACTTATCCTTGGGCAGCTCCTGTTGTAAGATATGATGATGAAATATTGAAAACAAATGCAAGTGTCATAAAAGTATTTGTTAAAGGCCAAGTGCCATAAAAGTATTTGTTAAAGGCCAAGTGCTTACTTCCAACTCACATAACCCAATGTCCCGCAAGCAGCCAACATGATACTCCTTCTCACACTAGTTAACAACCAGCAATATTGTCAACTTTCTAAAAAAGAAACAGTTCAATACAGATGCCGCCATGTACAAATCCTACCTGGTCACAAATTATTACTGTTCGTTCATCAAATTTTGCAACACTGAAATCGTGCTCCCTGTTGAGTATTTGCATATTAGTATAGGATTACTTAATACAAAAGGAACGCTTTACAGTAGCAAAGATATAGGATGTGTGTGTGTACACTACACACGAGTACACATCACAACGTCAAATATGAAACCAAACTGAGCTTTCTCTAGCAGAAAAAACCCAATACAAATAGCTTAAATTCTGCAAATATTGTCATTTAAAAAACATTAACGCCAAAATTTTAATATTCAATGGCTTATTACTATAATATTCATTAATCCTAATATCATACAGTCTCTAGAGGTCAAATCAATGCATGTATATATGTATATAAAATACAGTGACGTCAATTCAATGGCCTATCACCACAATCTTCATTAACACTCTGTACTTCTGAACCACTTGATACCTTCAACCAGAATCCAAAATCTTGAAAGTAAAATTGCACACTTCCTTACAGAACATATGCCTAATAAAGTTGTTAGAAAGTGACAGTTTTGATAAAATTATTTTAAGATAAACCGCATAACCTACCTGCAAACAACACATCCACCCATTTCAAAATCTGGTGTTTTATCAACTCGTGTCAGCCGGATCATGATTGGCCTCACCATAGAAGATTCTCTTCCACTACCAGCATTATCTCCACAATTTAGACATCGCCAACCACTGTCTGGAACACACTGTAAACCCAAGCAGGCTGCAATTGAACCAGAAAATGACAGATCTTAATAAATTCTGTCACCTTACCTCAAAACCAGTTTATTTTCTCATCACAATTTCACAGTATCTGGTACAATACTAAACTAGACATGACATGGTATTGAACAAAACGTGGTAGCAAGACTGTCTATTCAATGCAGGCTACATGTGCTATGCAGCATATGAATACAATTATAGAACTTTCTTACAACATGTAGACAATAGACAACATCACTCATTGTCCAAATTACACACAGGGTAACAGTGAATATGCTTCCTAATATAATGAAAGAAAACTTCAGAAATTAATATGACAAACAAGAAAAATACATAAAGATATGACAATATCTTTAAATAATTAATAATTAGTGAAGAATACAATCTGACCACCTGTATGAAAGGCCCTAGGGCATCCATTACAAAGAATCAAATCTCCTCCATCTCCACATACTGCACACATATCATCACTGTCTCCCGTGGTAAGGTTTTGACCATTTGCCAATGAGAGAGCTATATCATGAAGTGTTAACCCATTGGAAGTATATATGTGTCGATAACTGCAAAAGGACAAATTATATCAAGACAGAAAAATAGACTAGACTATTTAGCTGCTTTTTATATTATACTCACGGTTGACGCCTAGCAGCCATTCCAGCGTGGGCTTCAAACTGTGAAGGGCTTATCTGTTTACACGCAAATGCAGATTGTAAAAGTTAATATTATTAGCATTTATTTGTTTATAAAAGTAAAACATTTTGCGCACAGTTATATGACCGTACCTCAATATCACAACAACCACAGACTATACCGCTTCCCTGCTTGTAACCTCCAAGTAATTTCTGAAACACACCGTCAGACATGTCATATATTGAATACCACAGAAAACAAGTGAAACTCACATGCAAAATTGAAAAATATTTAAATAAGAATATTCACACACCTGTCCTTTGACATAATAAGCCAACTCAGCACCATCTGGTAACCCATTTGGCATAAAAAGTAACCTGTGTAAATCATTGTCCCTGATAAAAGCAAAAATCAACTCCAACAGCAGTAGCTAAAATATTGCAATTCACATGGAGAAGCTTGATAGAACAAAAAACAAACAACAGACACCCCCAAAAAAACAAAACAAAACAAAAGTACCTTCTCTTAGTGCAACCCTCAGCACTTCTTTTCATAAGTACACCAGAACTAGAAGAGTAGGAGCTTGACCTACAGAAAATATGTACTGTGAGTAATTGAATATCGAGGAAAGGTCTATAATTTAATCAACCAAATAACCTTGTACATATGCAGATTGCTCAAGCACATTATCAAGTATGGGTAGTAATTGAACCAAGAGAGAGGACAAACTTTTTCGTCACACGTTTCCATTCGTCAGTTGTCTGATTCATATACTTGGGCTGCTCATAATGACTTGGCACGTGCAAAGAAGACAAGTGGCTAGCACCATCTACAGAATGACTGGAGCAATTTAACAGGCATCTTGTCAGTCTTCTTTTTTTAAGTTGATTCAAAATTCATTAACACAATGACAAAAAAAATTAACATATTAACATTTGACAGAAATAAAAATTGAAATAAGAATTTTCCAAAACCAAAAAACAGTTAAATTCGTAGCACTCATAGATAACACCAGAGGGAAATCCAGTCGAAAACCAAATTGTTTTCCTTTAACAAAACCCATAGAATTCTGAAATCTGATTAATTTTAAATTCGAAAAAAAGCAACGCATTAGCCAGATCTTGAAAGCATTGCCAGTCCAAGCATTAGGACTAAGTAGAGTAATTGTTTAATTCTTCAGGCTACCATCAACAAGGCTTTATTCTAGAAGTACAAGCAAGTGCCCAGGTTCACATGCTTTAGTGATGCCAAGTAAGATAAGGCGTTTCAAAAGCAAAGCCTAAGATGTTATTCTTAATCAAGAAAGTCCATTGAACAAATAGACCAATAACCATCAATGTCATGACATTTAGAACAAGTTTCTTTAACTATTAATAAACATATTGATAGCAAGAGCTACCTTTGGCGTGGAAAAAACCAGATGTGTCCCATTCACTATAGAACTTCTTAATTGAAAGATTGCCAATATCCAAACTAAACATGGTGAATAAGAGATAGAGAATACTCAATTGATTTATTATTATCATTTTGGGTTTATTTCAGATTTACCTTATGTTTGTATGAGACATGCCAACGTGTTTGGTGCTACAATTTTTATAAGCCTGAACCTTGCCAGTGCTGTGTAGAAGATTTTCTGCAGAACCCATGGCAAAGAAAATATATGTATAAGAAAAATCATGACCTAATGCAAAGCAAAACAAACATCTCTTACTATTTGCCCAAAAAGTCAGCATCCATTTGCTTAATGAGTGATCCCATGCAAGTTGCAGCATACAACATGCATTGGTTACTCTATATTTTAAATTGTTGTTGAGTTTATTCCTTTGAGTTCCTGAATGTTTGTAATGAAAACTGTAGGACAAAACAATTCATAAGCTTACCTAACAGCTTAACTAATAGGGAAGTCGGAGAGATTGGTAATTGTGTTTTTACTATAGGATTAAGATCGTAAGCCTATCATGATTAGCTCTAACAAAATAAGTTAGAAAAGAAATTCTTTATGCACACATTTATTGTACCAGTTATAAAACCACGTTAATTATGGTCGTCCTTAACCTGCTTTGGTTGCAAGACCTCTTTGTAGACTACCTTAGTCACAACTTGAAGGGTGGTGGTTTAGTCCCACATTGACTAGAAAGATGACTTCATAAAAATTATAAAGGTTGGGCAATCCTCACCTTACAACTGCTTTTGTAGGATAAAACCAATTTCAAATATGGTACCAAAACACATCCTAGATACATTATTGGGACACCTGCATTTGCCACCGCTTGGGCATGAGGGGGAGTATCCAAAAACCACCTTAATTGCAATTACACCCAGTCTGCCTTAGCTGTGGCCTCTTTGAAGGTTGTCTTAATAGCAGACTCATCAGTGGTGGTTTAGTCTCACATCAATTAGAGATATGAATTTAGTATACCTTACAAAGTTTAGACATTTCTCACCTCACAAACCACTTTTTTTGGAGTCGAGTTAGGCACTAAGACCAATTTCTAGCGAGAGAAGTGTTACATACAAAACAATTCATAAAATTTCACCTAACACCTTAAGGCTCTAGGAAAGTCGGAGAGACTGGTAATAATATTTTCCTATAGGACAAGATCATAAGCTATAATGATTATCAGCTCTAACAAAATACAGGGCAAAAAGGGTACCCTTTAACCCCACATTTTTTTGTGCACACTCCATTTCAAAGAAATATTCTCAATTTCAAGGAAATATAAGTTTATTGGACTGTTATCCTTTTATGGCATTAATGCTTTCTTATTCCATTTAGAGCTGATTCAAGAAGAGAAGAATGAAGTTAGAAAAAAGAAAAAGATGTTTTCTTCGTTTTCTAAAGTGACATATAATCTACAACAGCTAAAATCTCTAAAGTCACTTATTTTGAAACGGAAGCAATGTGTACTGACTACGATGAACAACTCTATCAAAGGTTGTGCCGTTGTTCTCTCCAACACAAGCAAAGGCCAACAAAATAAAAGAAATGCTCCTGATTAAAAAAATCTCCAAGACTTTCATAAATCCTAGTATATTTAAGAATATAGAAGACCATAACATGGCAGAAATAAAAAAACATTGAAGCAGACAACGAAAATATAATCTTCAAATAAGAAAATGTCAGAAACTTAACAAGGTGCTCAAATGAAGGTGAGTCAATTTATTTTTTATACAGAGGAGGGATTCACCCAGCACATAAAATCCCTTTTTCGAAGACAATTAATCAACATAAACCCAACACTACTAGGCTTCCGCAATGCATTTATAAGCCTCAGAAATGACTCACCTTTCCAAACCTGAAAAGACTCCTCATTGACAGAGGAACCAGCCACATTCTTTATAACTTCATCTAATATACTGAGTGGAGCAGTTTTTATTTCCTGTATAATACTATATATCGGTCTTCCATTTTCTAAGAAAATATGATTATTTGGATGTCTAGTCTTGGCTCCGGCATGCTGCTCAAACTCATAGGCACTAAGAATCTAAGAAAATGATAAAATTAGTCCTTTTGTAAATATAGAACAAACTCTCCAAAAGTAACGTTAAGTACATGTCTTACTCTAGAGTAATTGCACATTGAACAGCCACACAAATATCCACCAGCATCAATAATCCCCTGTAGCTCAACCTGACAACAACTTCAAAACATTAGAAGAAACCAAGCATGAGTATATAAAAAAGGCAACGGATTTGAGCTTTACCTTTCCAGGATTGTAAATATACTTCACTACAGCTCCGTCAAGGATGCCAGTTGATAAAAGCTTTTTGACATTTGTAGGGTAGCAGTTAGGAACTACTTTCTTGGACATTTTCAATTCCATATTGCGAGCGTACAAGTCCAAATCTCCATCATGAACATATCCCGTGCTTTCTACCAACCCACCACTACAATAATCCCTTGCCAAATATTCATCATCCCCATGAAAACCAATGTGATTGCCATCAGCGTAAAGAGCAGAACGGTGCACAGGAGCAGGTGGTTGGTAACCATGGTCCTCCTTCTTTTTACTGAACTTAAAAGTAATCTTCCTAATCCCAGATGAACTAGCATGCTTGGGGATTTCCATCACAACACACGATGTCATTGCAGCACTACTCGTGTCCTTGTCACTCTGAGAAGTGTTGTTGTTATTATTACTATTATTTGTAGTAGTAGTAGTAGTAATATTCTGATCACCAGCTTCATCACTCAAGGTCTCATCAGAACTTGAATTCTCCAAAAGAGTAGACGTCAGTTCCCCACACTCTGCATGGTTAACCGTGGATTCAGTTGGTTGGCTACTGATATCTTGAAAGGTTAGCGCATGCTCTGTTGCAGAAACGTTGGGGTTAGAAACCTCAGAGCGCACTTCATCGTTCGAAACTTCTTTAACTTGTTTCTTGTGAGGAAACAGGTGACGTTCGGTATCACTAACACATTGGTCGTAGTCACGCTTCAGTTCCGTCCTTGATTCCTCATTGTTTTCCTTCTTTCCTTCATCTAATGCATGCACACAATCAGCTTCTTCTCCCATCAAAATCACAGAACAGAACCCCCGGGAATCCAATTGTGGAAACTACCGAAAAAATAATACAAGCCCACAGCATTCACGGATAAACTGGAACCCAACTTGAACCCCCACTCCAGATTCGTCTCAAAACATCTCCTACTCACAAAATTCAGACTTAGAACAACTTTTCGATGAATTTGAGGCTACGTTCAACAGAAAACACTGAAATGGCAAAGAAAATCAACAATACGAGTCAAGAAACCAATCCACGCGTGAATAAGAAGTTCCTAGACGGTTATTTGAATAGGCAAAAGGCGCGTAACCGTTTAATTCATTTAATTTGCACACACAGAATCAAGAAAGACAATAACAAACAGTGAAAAACCTACCTCAAACCACACCACCAATAAAAAATCGAAAAGAAAAACTCAAATCCGATCAACTTCCAATCCCTAAAAAGAAAAGTAAATCGAAACACGCACTCGAAGCACCATGAATCGAGTTTCGAAATAACAGATCTGAGATTGACGAAGAGCAGTGAGCTCTGCACTTTACTAGATTTGAAACAGGAAAGTGCTTTTTGAGAGTGTTAGGGTTTGGTTCCTCGGAAGGGAGAGAGTGAAAGCTGAGACGGAGGCCAGAACTGAAGGGAAAGGCTTTGTTCGCGGTTGAGATTTCAACTTTATGGAAAGCAGAGAGGGAGCAGAGGAGATGAGTTTCATAAAAAGAAACTGTCCAAAAAATAAAAATAAAAAATAAAAATTATCGTCACAAACTTTAGGAAGAGACGAGAAGACAAATGGATAAACGTGACGGGACCCACCAGAGTTGGGCCTCTTATGTTCCGCTACGTGGCACTACTGGGATCTGACGGAGGCCCTCCTCAGCCGTTTTTCATGAAGTATGGTGCAAGTTAACACGTGTAAGGAAGGATCAACCAACTACTTAACCTAAATAATAATAATAATAATAAAAATAATAATAACAATAAGATATGTTGCAGAGTTGGACAGGTTAACTAGGCCCAATAAATGAAGGTACTGTGGTCAAAACTTGTTGGGATTAAGATTTTTAATTAGTATTAACAAGATTCATTAAATAACTTTAATCATTTATAAAGTATATTAAATTTAAATTTATTATTAAATGTGTGCATAAATTACTTAAAGTATGCTAATTTAATCATTAGTGTCCAGTTAAACTAATTGTTTTGAATACTTAGAAGTTGTTACTAAATAAAGAGGATATTAAATTTACTCTTTAGTTTTCAGACTGTTATATTTTAATTCCCTTCTAAGGTAGATTCCTATCTTTTATAACTTTATTACTAGAGTAAAACTAAGATGTCCTGATCTAAACTTATTGTAAGTGAGATTGATAGATTTTTATTACTAAAACAAAAAAAAAATATTTTGCTGGTCTGAAATTATTCCAGTTTAATATTCCTCGTATTAATTAAAACTACAATTAAAATATCATGGACAATTTTAGTCGTCAATATCTCAGTAAGTTTATTGTTTTTATCTACTGGAAATATAAATATTAATGTAATTTTTTTAAGTGCAGATTAAAAATGAAAAATAATATTTCATTGAAAACTGAAAGCATGAGTTAAATTAAAAAAAAAATAAAGATTGAAATAAGGTTTTTTTTTTTTTTTTAACAACTTTATAACGAAGATTTTGTGATTTGAATTTTAAAGAATTTATTTTATAAGAACTCGTAATATTTGAATTTCTGAATACTAAAATTTAAAAAACTTGGTGGAGTTTAACAAAAACATTTAAAATATAATTAACGAAAAATATAAAAAATAAACTATAACGCTTGAATAAATAATAAAATCAATATAATTGTTTTAACTTTTTACTTTATTTTTCTATATATTTAAACTTGTATTGGTTATTTACTTATGAACATCTTATTATCCTTATTTTAAGTTTGAATAATAAAATCAAAACTATAATATTTATTAGATGATCATACTGTAAATAGAAGTTTATTTTGTAATTGATGTAATCATGATACTAATTTGTGAATTGTAATTAAAATAGAAAATATCTTTAAAGATTTGTTTTGGGAATGAAAAATATTAAAAATTTAAATTTACGTAGAAAGTGCAAGATTGTTTTCTATTTGAATTAGAGAAAATTGTGCGGATTTGCGCATAAAAAACCGGAAGGTACAGTTAAGTTTAAAATAACCTATTATCAATCATGGAGACCCCCAATTGGAAGTGTTTATTTTTTTATTTGTTATTATAATAATGACAATAATAAATAATTTAAAAAATTCATTTTAGCGACAAATATAATAATCCAATTAATACAATATTCACATATTTAAACAATAACTATTAATTAGATTCTATTATTAACTCCTTTTATTTACACATACCAGAGAAATATTATTGTGACATTCTAAAAATCTAACTGAGTTATAGATAATCCATCAAATATAAAACAATTTATTCTTTTAAAAAATATAATAAGAATATTAATAGGTACTAGATTATTTATTTATATCACAACTTTGATATGCCAACTCAACTTTTATCTTATCATTTTAAGATTGTATTATAAGAATATAATAAAGTTCTAATAATTCTTTAAATTTAGAGAGACTTTGAAGAAAGTAATATTTTAAAAATATAGGATTTTAAATGAAATAAAAAATAACATTTACACTTTATCATTTATTTATTTTTTAAAATAAAGGTTAACAAAAATCTTATTAAAAGAACATGTATTAAGTTTCAAAGTTTTTGTTGTGTAAAAAACTATTATTTGTATTGATTAACAATCTAGAAGAGTAATAGAAAAGTAATAGTTATTGTATATGTCAAAAATGGTTACCCTTATTTCTAATAAGTGGATTTATTACTTTTTGTATTACAATCTTTGTAAACTTCTTTATGGTTATAACGAAGAGTGAGTATGTTTCAAACAATATTTTGTCTTAGACATGATTGATTTTTCAAACAATATTTTGTCTTATACATGATTGATTGTGTTTCAAACAATATTCAGTTTTAGGTAAAAGTTATTGTGTTCCAAACAATACAATTTTAGTCACGAGCGATTACGTTCTAAACAATACCTGTTGTTTTAACTAGTAGTGACGGATATTCAAAAAATACTTTATCTAAGTTAGAAGTAGCTGTATTCCAAACAATACTGAGTTAGTTAGCCATGAGTAACTAAGGGCAATAAAATACTCAATTTGTTTAGTCAATAATAGCTTCCTTATCAAAAATATTCGAGTTAAATGAACCAGTATAAAAATCACATCACACATCTCTCTTTCTACTACCTTTATTTATTACATATCATCATACTATATTAATTAAAAGAATGAGAGGTTTACAAACCAAACTTTAGAAAAGAATTCTTTCACCATGTTAAGTAAAACTATCGTTTAACTATCTATCTTTATATGATACATTTTTTTACCATCTTAAAACAAAATTCAACTCTTATGACATATTTTTTTATGCACAAATTTAAAGTTTTATTATAAGTTAATGTACTTTTCATGTAATTTTTTTTTTCATTTTTTAAACTCAATTCCACTTAGAAGTAATAAATTGGGTTCATTGTCCATATTTATTTTAATTTTTTATCTTCAACACATTTGAAATTTGTGCACTCGTTGGCTATATTTTTTTCCTTAAATGTTATTTTTAGCTAATTTCAATTGTATTGAATTTCATGCGAATCAATTTTGCTTGGTTTAGCTTAGACTTTGTAATTGGGCTTATGGACCTAATTAAAGCTCGCATTTAGGTCCATTTTTACTTACAGATTTTAGAGCATTTAAACAACCTAGATTTGCTATAAATTTGTAGACATAAGTTTGTTTAACTTTCCAGTTTTAGGAATTGTCACTTCATATTCTTTTCTCTCAAATTCTATTTTGACTGTTCCTCTCCTTCTCTAGGAATTTTATTTTTGTGTTATTCGTCCATGGAGTACTAATCTTGAGAATCAATTCATGGAATCGAAGATGAAACAAGTTGAATTAAGCTTTGCATCTATCATTAAACATTATAAGTTTATTTTTCTCTTCTCTAATTTTGGTTTAGCATTTTGTTATTATAATGTGTTTTTTTATTTTAGAAATAAAATTATGAATTAATTGAACTTTTGTTTGATAATTATATATGAATTAGATTGAATGATATACTAATTTGGTTTGTATTGGTTTAATTGATTAATTAAATGGGTTAATTGTTTAAACTTTGATCTAAATCTTTAAAGAAGTGTGATAAGAGAAATTGTTTAGTTATTGAATATGGAAATTGGTCTTTTAGTCCTCTTAATTTTTTGTTTCTCAATTGTGTATCATTTTTAAATTTTAGTTTTACATTTCTAAATCTTTAAACCACCCAAAAAAAAATTGTATAGTAAAAAAAAAAATATTGAATACAATCAATATGTAAATTTAAAAAGAAAAAACTTAAAATATTTGATTTCAAGAACGATAATAAAAATTAAATTCTATATTATTGTGTCTTGACTTGTTTTTACATATTACTTACCCAACACTTGTAGTTAGAGAAACTTTTCCTACTGAAAACCATAGGATTCTCCTTCTTTAGTCTACATATGATTTATATTTGCTTTAAGAAGTTCTCATATGATCCATCGTGTATTTGACAGACCTTCCCAATAATCTATTGCTACAATTTTGGTCATACCAAGACATTTTTCACAATCTACATACTAACAAAGAGGTGTCCGACATTTCTTATCATACAATGTCTTATGGTGTCATCATAACACTCGTCTAATAAATTTTATTATAGGTAAACTTTACTAGTGACGATATCTCATCCCAACTACCTAGATGCTCTAACACACATGCTCTTAATAGACTTTTCAAAGACTAGATAGTTCTCTCTAATTTTCCATTTATCTTAGGATGGTAAGTTAAATTGAGTCTTGGTAATTCCAGATCGTGATAAATAAGTCTTCTCATGAATCTTTAACTGCTAGAAGCATAAGCAACAATCTTTTTATCCTACACCTACACACAATCCAAACACATATAAGATGCATCACCTTAGACCTCAAAGGTTTAATCATATTAACAATAATCAACACTTATCATCCTCAATTTCAACTCTAGCAAAATTTGATCACACTTTCTTGCCTAAACAAAAGGTTGAGAGTTAGCCGAGTCACTGTCATCAATCTTCTATAGTATCCAATCACCCCTACAAATAATTCTTAAAAAAATTGCTCTGGGACATTCTTACTGAAGAACAACCTTGACTTTAGAAAGATATGTGTTAATCCCTTTAGTCCAGATAACATGTCCAGAAATTGTACCTCTAACATTTATAATTCACATTTTGACAACTTGGCATATAATTACCTATAAATACCTCATATTGTCCTCCTATGTGATTCATGAATCAATATATCATCAATAAACCTCACCATAGATTGATCCAAAAATGGTCTAAAAATCATATATGTGTAATCATAAATATGGGTAGAGCATTAATCACTCCAAAAGGCATGACTACAACATTGAATGTTTGGACTTACCCTGATCCATAAATCGTGGTCTATATGATGAATTATATGGATGTTTAAGATAAATGAAAATCTGGATTGGATATATGAATTTTATAAGTCATGGTTATGAGTGAAGTATTAATATAATTGTTTCATTTACTTATATTATAATTGTTTCATTTACTTATATTATTGCATGAGTAAAGTTATTTTTCACTAGCTTATCCTTACATTCTTATAGTGTTTTGAACTGTTTGTATTATGTACATGAGCAGGCACAGATGCAAAAGCAAGAGCATTTGAGGAACATAAGGAATTTTAGTTTGGAACTTGTTTTGTATATATTAACTCGGATAGTAGTTGGTCATGTATAGGAAACATTTTGAATTATTATATGTATTGGATAGATGTTAACTTTAGACTTTTATACAATCTAATGTTGATATCAATTAAGAATCATATAGTATAAACACCATTTTATAGTTTCGGTAACTATCAATTTTTGTGACACCAAACATAATTTACTTACACTGTGTTTAGTTGAACCAATTTGTGAACCAAGTTGTGTGGTTCCACTGTACAAGAGAATGGATTGTTGTGGATGAAGTCTGTTGCTCATGTGAAAAGATTTGAAGGGATAGAATTGAAAATTACAAAACAGTCCTTGTAAGTGAGTTGAAAATTATGAAACACCTTTTTTCACAAGGGTCAATTAGTAATTTCACAATTATATTAATTAAAAAAAAACCTATAACATCTATCAAACCATTCCTAAACTTTCACAAACATTTCCTTCAAATCCCTTCAAATCCTACCATCTATCCATTAATCCAAACAACCTTATCATCCACACACCTTCAAATTCCTTCAAATCTTACCATCTATCCATTAATCCAAACAACCTTATCATCCACACACAATCCACTCAAATTCATTCTCTCAAATTCACTCTCCAAATCCACTCTCTGGCATTAGTCAGAGTTCAAACTTTATTTCTTTTCACTTCTATATGAAATTAAACTATGGTTTTCTTGGCTCTAATTACCTCATGTTTGTTTGTTATAAATTAATAATTATTTAAAATATGGTGTGTTATAGTTGGTGTAATGGTACATTTTTGGATGTTATCCTTTTATGTAGCAAAAATATTTGTCTAAATAAAATTTAAATATTTCTTTATGTTTTTATATTTCTCCTTGTAACATAAAAGTATATAATAGATTCATAATAAATATTTAAAGTTTTTACTTTTTTTACAATATAAGAAACAAAAATAAAAACTCAAATTATAAAAGAAAGCAAGCTAAAATCTAGTACATTTATAAAAAAAAACACATGTAAATACTATGATAGAATGAATATTAAATAAATTAGGTTAAAGACAGAATAAAAACATACAAATAAATTGATGAGAAAATATGGGGCTGGACCGTTTTGATATTTAGTTTGATAAAAGGTTGGAAAAGGAGATGCGTTTGGAAAAGGATATTGACGCCAGGTGAGTGATAAGTCATAGGGTTGATGGCCACAAGATATCCTGATAAGATCAAAATTGGGTTCTTCTACATAAAAAAAACTAAATTCTATTCCAAAATTCATCTCCCATTTTGAGTACATCTTTTTATAGGCTAAAATATCTAAAACCTTCTATATTCTATATTAATCATAATACCTACTAGTAATTAATCTTTATTTGTTGTTTTTATTTTCCACTGAATGTAGAGTACCTGGCTAAAATATCTAAAACTTTCTATATTCTATATTAATCTTAATACCTAATAATAATTAATCTTCATTAGTTGTTTTTATTTTTCACTGAATGTATCATTATTTCTCACATGAGAATATAAATAATTCATTTTCTTTTTCCATGTGACCCATTCAACCACTTAATTAAAATACATAATAAAAATCACAAGAAAATCCTAAATTATATTTATCAGATATTGGTCATAATTCATCTTTCAATTTTCTAGTGTGTCAATTTTTCTTCAATTCTGGTTCTGTACTGGGTTTCTGTTCTTAGTGTTCATCCCATGTTCATCATTGTTCAATCATATCAATCATTTCAATATATGTAATTTGGTCTAAGTTGCTATTAAGTGTTAAATATATGCTTATTTTATTGGGAATTTTGTATAATTTCATTCTCAATTGTTACAATTTCATGTTTTACTGTCCTAAGTAAAAATAAAAAATAAAAAATCTGCAGCAAAAGTAAAATAAAAAAAAAAAGTACAACAACTGTATTCTAAATTTAAGTGGATCCCACCCCAAGTGTTTTCTCCAATCATTGTTTAATGTTTGTTTTGCTTGTTTGTTGGTAGTAAAATTATTCTTTACTACTTCCTTGTTGTTTTTTACTGTTAAATTTTGTTTAAGCCCTATGATTGTTGCACTTAACAATAATTCTTGGTTATAGATTGTTTGATTCAAATAAGAATTTAAGTCAGGGAATGAGTGGTAAAAGGCAAAAGTGAAACATTAGAAAAAATGCCATAATAGAGAGCACTATACACGAGTAGTACATCAATGAGTGTAAACATGTGAGAAGAGTGGTAAGGTCCTATTACTTCACATTTTGCTTCTTTTCTTGAAGTATGGCAGGAACAGGTGATAAAGGTAATCCTCAACTTGAGAGAGCTCAAAGATTGCTACTTGATGCTATGACTATACAATTGCAAAGAATGATAGAGAAAACAATGAGGAACTCTATGGATAGAAGGAGAAGAAGAGGCCATAAAGATGAATATAGAGAGGATAGAATTAAGAGAGTCAAAATACAAATTCCCTCATTTAAAGGGAAAAGTGATCCTGAGGCCTATTTGTAGTGGGAAATGAAGACTGAGCAATTATTTACGTGCCACAACTATACAGAAGAAAAGAAGTTGAAGGTGGTAGCCATGGAATTCACTGATTATGCTCTCATTTGGTGGGACCAATTGCAAAAAGAGAGGGTAAGATATGGAGATCCATTGGTGAATACTTGGGAGGAAATAAAGAGATTAATGAGAAGGAGGTTTGTCCCATCCCATTTTCATAGGGACTTGCATAACAAGCTACAAAGACTTAAGAGGAGATAGACCTTTCCAAGTGTTGGCCAAAATCAATGATAATGCATATAAAATTGATTTGCCAGGTAAGTATAATGTTAGTAATACCTTTAATGTGTCTGATCTTTCTCTATATGATGCAGACAATGAGCTTAGAAGTTTGAGGCCAAAGGCTTTCAAAGAAAGAGGAAATGATGAGGACATCCAAGCCCAAGTGCAAGTTGAAACTCTAATTGAAGAATCTTTGTAAGGATTGAGAGATCTTATGACTAGAGCAAGGGCTAAGAAGGTAGAAGAGAAGAGTCATTATAATAAATGGTGCAACAATCTTTGAAGTTGCAGCTCAAGATTATAAAAGACTGATTTTTGAGACCCAAGACCTTTCACTTCTTTAGGTCTCCATTAACCATAGAGGCATTTTATCTAGGTTTGTAATGTTGCTAATTTATTTATCTTTTATATGCTTTTAGTACTTGAGAACAGACTTGTATAAATGATTTGAATATGAATAAAAAAGGTACTTTTGGGGTTGTATTTCTTTTGAGAAGGGTGAGATATTCTCTACTAGGGTTCTACCTTGAATCCTCTGATCTTATCAAGAATTCCCCAATTCTTCTGACGATCGTAAGGACTTATTAAACGTCAATCGTTTGTCGCGTCCAACTTTTCCTTCACTCGAATCTGATCCTTTTTCTTTATTTCTTTCTGTATTGTTATTGTTTTCTCCATATTTTGTCCAATCTTTCTTAACTTCAGATCTCGTATTTTACTAATCTTACATCACAGAATTAATCTTACCTTTATGTGCAAACTGATGAAAAATATACAAATAAATATATTTTAAGACAAATAAAATAGTATTTAAATTTCTAATAACAAACAATACATTATTTACTCCTTATGATATATTATACATTGTTATCTTTATGTATAAATTAGACTCTGAATAATTATTTACATTAAACTATAAATTGTTTAACAATAATAATTAAAAAAAATCAACTATAAATGTTTCTTATATTATTTTTGGAGGTTTATAAGGATGGACAAGAAACATATGTCATTTGTTACTTATCATATATAGTCTAACATTTATTTTTTATAAATATTTGTTATATATTAAATGTAAATTAAATATTATCTAAAGATTTATCTCAATAGTTTCCATAATTATCTCTTTTAAATACTCATATATAAAAGATTTATGAGTATGAAAAAAAAAAAAAAACTCGACAATAAATGTTTTTCTTAAATATTTTTAGCGAAGAAACTTTACCTCGCATCTTATATTTTGTCTACTTAAAACACTATAGTTTGTAACAAGATTTCTTATTTATTAAAAATTAAAAATTAAAAATACTATTATATAAAGAATACTTGATATAGTTACTCCGAAAAAAAAGTAAAAAAGATATTTAAATTAAAAAATAATAATAATGTGACTTCGAATAATACTTATCTATAAAACTATTTTTTAATTTTAGTCTACTTTTAGTAGAAGTTAGAACTCTCTAAAATGCAGGGAAAGAATTAATATAAAACCCTTTTCTCCTTCTTCATATAAAAGTTCTTTCAAAAAGTCTTTTCGAAAAAATCTTGAAGTGATTTTTGAATAACACAATTTCAATCCTTTTTCTTTTGCTAGATATTTATAAAAAATTGTAACATATTGATACAAGAATGGCAGTTCTTTCGTGTACTATAAAAATTGTGATCTGCTTTTAAAATATTAAAATCATTCTTAATATTATTATTGTGAAATAAGAGTGCAATACAGTGAAGGTTATTAGAGAATTTTTTCGTAAAAGTTGACAGTAGTTCCTGCAATAATAATAAGTTATTATAAGAAAAAAAAATGAAAAAAAAAAAAACTGAAAAGAGCAAAAGAATATACAAGATTAGGATCGAAACAGCTAAAGAGAAAGAGAAGACGTTTTTCACCGAAGCACCATCAGGACAACTAATTATAAAAATAATTTTTATAATAAAATTTATATTTTGAGAGAATCAACTATGGAAGACAAAAATACTGCTGGCACGAATGAGAAGATAGGAAGACCAGATAAAATGCACCAATAAAGAGTTAATGTAGGTCACAATTTTGTAAAGTGTAGGAAAGAACTACCTAAATTGCATAAATTCAATAAATTTCAGTTGAGATGATTTGAAAATATAAAACTGTCCTATTTAAAATTTAATCTTTCGCATACAGTGTAAAGATAGAGATGGAGAAAGCTAACTTCTTTTTCAACTCATCACTTACCAAATTGTCATGCCTATCTAAGTGTTTTTTTTAAGAATGATTAAAATTATATTATTAGCTTAATAGGATAAAACACACTATTTTAATGATATTATTTATATATTTTTATATAATATAATTTTTTAAATATTTACTTAGCCTTATTTTCTCGTCCAAGACTATGGATTTTTAAATTTTCATTAACTCATTCCTATACAAGGATTCCTTTCGAATTTCAACTTCAACAACTTTCTTTGGCTATTTTGTTTGTAATAATTATCAACGAAAATCAATTTTAAGGATGTTGGGGTGTATCTTTTGCAACCTATATTCTCTTACAAATATTTAAGATTGTCAATCATAAATTACTAAGCTAAAGATATAAATATCATTACAAATTTAGTATACAAGTAAGGTTTTCAATAGTTATACAACTATGTGAGTTTACTATAATATTATTTATTTTAAAACTTAAAATTTTTCTTTACTTATTTGTTGTCGATGTAAATTTTATAGTTAATTGTTAATTGCAATTGCCAATTCCTTATTCCAAAAAAAATTGTGCAGTGATTTCATAAGCTGATTTTTTTTTTTATTACTCCCATTAGTTTCAAATAATTTAGACTATTGTAAAATTGTTAATACAATTCATACAATTAGAATTTTACTTATTATCTTCTCTAATTTTCATGGTTTAAAATGCTGTTGATGTTGAAATATTAAGACTCTCTGCAGTGGTTTGTTTGTAAAGTGCTCTTTTAAGTAAAATAAGTAAATTTTTATCTTTTTTCCGTGTATTAGTCTAATTTTTTTAATAGTTAAATTTTACTTTTAGTTCTTTAACTATTTCTTTTTTATAGTTAGTTTAGTTTTTTAATTTTTGAAAATTCAAGTTTTAGTAATTTAAGATTCCAAAATTGTTAATATCATTTAATTTATTTTATTACGAACATTTAAGACTTTTTATGTAAACTTTATGAATAACTAATGAACTTGTAAAACAAAACATAAGTAAAGAATAAGAAAATAAAGAAAAATCTTCATTAGTGAATGTTGGACTGAATGTTAGAATTTCTAAATATGTGCTTAGAATCAACAAATGGAAGGAAATCAATCATGAGAGATCACCACATGAGAGTGAATGCATAGAGAGGACGTTGAATTGTATTAGAGCCGTATTTCATGTTTATGACTTTGGTTGTAGTGATCAAGTCGTGTCTCACGTCATGATTTTAGTTGTGACTATTGTGCAACATTTTGATTTTATAAAAGTTGTGTATGACTTGTGTAACTTTGTTTGTATAGTTGTTGATTATTTACATGATTTAGGACACAACTTGTCTTTGATAAAAAGGATGGTGGTATTTGATGGGATTAAAATGCTTTCAAACCAATTTTGTTAAAAAAAAGTCTTACTTAATTTTTTTGTTTATAACGTGTAATGATTAAAAAAATACTAGAATTATGACTTGTGAGGTGTGGAATCTAAATATCAAAAAAATAAAATAATCAATGTGCTAGAAGACTTATTAAATGGAAATATAATTAAGTAGGTTGTGTAGTGAGAGCATGATTATATAGGTGTGAGAATATACTTACCATGATTTAGAAGTGTTATCACACACACATATATATAGACATTTTATTTTTGTTTTTTACTTGTTAGATACAATAGGCATACCAATGAAAATTGTATGCATGTTGATGAAGGAACTATTATTAGAGATATCATTCATTGTTTTATTGAAATAAGGAGAAACATAACTTCATATCATAAGAAGGTGTTTGTGAAACAACACCAACCTAATAAGTTTAATTCTAAAGTTGGTTCAACAATAACATTCAACGTGAGGTTTATAAATGCACGTGTTTCAAGCAAAATAATATACTAGAGTGACCATTGAATAAGATTACAAATTTATAGTAGTCGAATTCAATCATGATAAATATGTAACAAGTTTAATATAATTTTAACGGGACTACTATAAATCTATAAATTTGTGGGATCTAAATATAACTATGATAAATATGTAACATGTTGCATATATTATGATAATAATTGTTAATGATAAATACATATTTTTTAACAACATTGGACAATAAGAGATCACAAGAATAGAAATGTCTCATAAACATTTGTCAATCATCTTTTCTTTTATTGATACGCAGGGATTTTCGTAACAAAAACCTGGTAGTCAAGTTTGTGCGATGGTCTAATAATCAAATCCTTCACTAGAACTATAAAATAAGAAAGATACTATAAAGAAAAATATAATATTAGTTATCATGAATTAATGTTTATGGATAATGAATTAGCGAATTTATAATTTAGGATTTAGAATTATTTATATTAATTTTAACTTATCAAGTTTTAAAAATTCTATGTTAAAATAACAACTTAAAAGCACACCTAGATTTAGACTCTAAATACACATTTTTAACAATATTGGACAATAAGAGATCACAAGAATAGAAATGTTCCATAGATGTTTTGTTAATCATCTTTTCTTTTATTGATAGTTTTATTGATACGTAGGGATCTTTGTAACAAAAACCTGATAGTCAAGTTTGTGTGATGACCCAATAATCAAATCCTTCACTAGAACTATAAAATAAAAAAGATACTATAAAGAAAAATATAATATTAGTTATTATAAATGAATGTTTATGGATAATGAATCAACGAATTTGTAATTTAGGATTTATAATTATTTATACTAATTTTAACTTATCAAATTTTAAAAATTCTATGTTAAAATAACAACTTAGAAGCACACCTAGACTTGGACTATGTTTATGAAAGTTTATAATTATTATTTATTTTAAAATTTATAATGTTTTTCTACTTATTTATTGTTAATATAAATTTTGTATTTAACTATTAATTACAGTTGCTAACTCCTTGTTCAATATAGAAAAATTGCGCGATGATTTTATAAGCTAATTTTTTTTTATTTCACCAATTAGTTTCAAATAATATAGTCTATTGTAAAATTGTTAATAAATTTATACAATTGTAATGTGACCTATTATCTTCTCTAATTTTATTAGTTTAAAACGTGGTTGATGTTAAAATCGATAAGATTCTGGATCGGTTTGTTTGTAAATTGCTTTTTCAGTAAAATAAGTGAAAAAAATTCCCTGTCCATGTGTCTAATATTATATTTTTAAAAGGGTTAAATTTTACTTTTAATTATTTAACAAAATTTTTTATGGCCACGGTTCTTCAACTTTCGAAAATTCAGTTTAGTAATTTAAGGTTATAAAGATGATTAGTCTAATAATAACGCTTAACATAATTTAATTTAAATTAGCAGAACAAAGATGCGGCAGAATATATATTAGCATTTCTTAATTATATTAATTTTAATTTCATATTTTATTTAAATAAAATATATATTATTGCTATTATTATTATTTATGTTCAATATGTAATCTATGATTTGAATGAACCTAATATTAAATAAATAATATAAATAGTATCTTGCATAAAAGAGGAAGAGAACAATATGAAATAGTGTTAAGTGGCATTATATTTTAAGTGGATGGCTATACAGGCAGCAAAGTGGAGAACAACCACGACCTCTATTAAGGGAATTTTCAAAATATTTGGTTTAGCGTTGAACAGGAATAGGAACAGGAACAGGAATGGGAATAGGAACATGAGTCGCGTAGGATGGACGCAGAAGAAGAAAATGGAGGGACCCAATTCCAAGTAAGACCCATTCTTTTTTTTCTTTCTTCATCAATTGTCAACCACCAACAAATATCCCCATTTCACTGTTTGGATACTTTACGCCACTCACCCCAACCAAACTCTGAGCCAGTTTTTCGCTGAGTCGCGTCGCCAAACATAGGAGTTCTTATAAAAACAATATTTTAGTCTTATGATCACTGTGTAACTCCATTCAGAGAAATGTTCTGACATGTATAATAAAAAAGATTATGAGTTTATTTTTTACATAACCTTTTTTATTAGAAAAAGTTTAGGATTTGTGTGAATTATTAGAATAAGAAATATATATTTTTATCTTGAGAATGCATATTTTTATTAGTAATTAGAATGTGAATTTCATAGAATGTTTACGTAAAAGTTATAAGTGAGTCTTAAAAATTAATATAAATGACAGGAAAAAAAGCTCCTCGAATCAAGATAACTGAGTAAAATTTAAGTAACAAGATATCCTCCGATCATCTTATTAAAGTTATCATTAACTTTAGCTAGGAAACTATCAGAACTTGGTGTTAAAAAAGTGAAAATAAATTAAAAATATGTAAATGAAAGAATAAATTTGAGAAAATAATTGTAATGCTAATTTTTTATTACATTAATAAAAATAATTTATTATAGTTTTTAAATCTGTTGAAATATGAAGAAACTTTTTTTTTTTACTGAATATGTAAAAAGAAATTTACTTGATTTTTCTTATGAAAAATCAAACTCATCCCTTCCTTTTTATATTTTATTTATAGATAAATATCTATAACTTGTAGGACAAAAATATAATTGTTTGAGAGTGAGTTTGAAAAAAAGAAAAATATGAAAATAAGAGAAAAGATAATGGAAAATGAGATTGTTTACATTAAAAGAAAAGAATATGGAAAAGGATGCAAAATGAGATTGTTTAAATTTTTTTATTCATAAAAATTATATTTTATAGCGATGAAAAAAAAATATTTAATCTAAATGACCAAATAAACGAAGAAGCAAAAGAGAAATGAAAAAAAAAAAAAAGTGAAATTATTTAAATGAAACGAACTAGAATGTATAATAAATTAATGTATTTGATTGGAAAAAATAGAAAAGAGAGGAGAATTAAAACAATGACAATTATATTTTATTATTCAAATTTAAAATTTGAAAGCAATTCCTTCGTTATAGCTTTCCTAATTTAGTATTGGTTAGAAATGTGTATGAGACATGATCTATTCTAGTACTTTTTTTCTAGTAACTTTAGAGTCGATTATATACAATTGTTTAATAACCATTTTTAAATTTCATTTTTCACCTAATTCATTATGATTTACGTGTAATCAATTAGATAAATGTAAAATAAAATAAATAATGAAAGGAAATTACTATATCCTTTGGAATTATATTTATTATATCCACCATTTCTTATAATTTTTTTTTTCAAAAAGATATTAAAACTAAAACCCCGGTTGATTACAAATCGTTTTAAACTTGATTAAACCATGTTAAAGCTTTGAACTAAACCAGTTAAATGATTTATTAAAAAATCAAGATGATTGAATCGAATATCCAGATGTAGATTGCATCTGGAGAAAACTTTGATCATTTACACGTGACATTGAAGTAGATCTCATCTTATGATTGAAAATGCTTAAATAAAATATGTAGTGAATTTATTTAAGAAGATGTGAGGATGTTAAAAATATTTTTATTTCCATTTAAATATACTATTTTTTTTATTTTTGTTTTTACTATATATGATATGATTTTTATTATTTGTTTATTTTAAAAAAAAAATCCAACTTTTGATTAATTTACTTATTTTATTTTTAAGAATAAATTAATCGATAAATTAAAAGAAATAAAAAAAATTAATTATATTATTTCGTTGACCAAAAACCAAAATAGTACTTAAATAAATATAAATAGTTTAATTACTCAATAAAATAATAATAGTCCATTTTGAAAAAATTTATTGTCAACCTATTTCGGATATGAATCTACCTTATTCAGAAGGGAATAACTTGTATCAGTATCTCAATTTCAATTCAAACATGGGTTTGATTCACACTCCATGTTCTGAGAAAGATTTACCATCCAAAAAAAAGGAAAAAACGGAGTTCTTGTCTACAAAAATGCCTTGAGAAAGGTCAGATGTATAGAACATTTCAACAAGATAGTGTTTTTTCAACTCTCTCAAAATGGAATCTATTCCAAACATATATACCATGATTCCTTACCTCGACAGGGTACAAATATCTAAATTTCATATTTTTAGATATTTTTTCAGACTTATTGCCGATACTAAGTAGTAGCCAAAAATTTATGAAGTATTCAAAATTTAATTAAACTTATAAGAAATATATCCAAAAACATAAAAAATAACATGGTCTTGAGATGATTTTATGCATCCTCTATACATATTGCAACATCCCAAAAATGTATATTGTCTAACATACAAGTAAATCTAACAAAAGGAAAACAAATTTCAAAATAAAGTTTACAATCTTTCACATACTCTTGCACCTGCATTTATATATGCTCATGTACATAGGACAATCATAGCAAAACAACAAGAAAAGCAAAAGTAAGCTACTGAAAATAAAATTTTATAACATAATTAATACACGTAAAAACAGCAAACCATATCAGTTATTAATAAAAATTTCTTAAAGATTAACATATAAGTTTCAATACTAAATACATTTCCATTTCGAGTATTCATATCAAACATCATACATAAATGAACTACATCACATTCAACGCCCACACATGGACCACATCACACACATGGACCACATCATACATATTGGTCGCACATAAACTATATCACACATATAGGTCATACATGAACCTATTGTCTTCTGGAATACCCATTAAGTATGTCCCTACCAGAGACTAACATCTAATCCAATATCCAAGACTTAGATTCAGCAATTCTAAGAGAAAGGATCAATCCAATACCCAAGACTTAAATTACCAGCGAATCTAAGAGAAATGACTAACCCAATACCCAAGACTTAGATTGTCATTCAAATATAAGAGAAAGGATCATAGTAAGTTCAAACACCCAATACCGAGTCTCATCAGCGGTTCCGGTGTGTATAAACTCCCTCACCAACTTCTCACCACCTAATATCTTAGTCTACGTGACTTAGATCATTAGTGAAGCTAGAGGATCTCTGTTAAACATAGGCATGTTATACTTAATGTATACAAAGAAGCACAACTCATACATTATCCCAAATGTATGACATCAACTTCATCATTCAATCATTAACATCAATACCCATTCAATCCACAAATAATAGTGTGTCAAAATCTTTCCACAACCATAACAACACTTAATGATTAAATCATCAAATATCATTTCAAAAATATCTTTAAAATTATAACAACATATATATAGTAGATTCATCAAACTCATTTTCCAAATCAAAACAATTCATATTCGTTCAAAAACAATTCCTCAATTAATAATGCATAAAGATATATTTTATTCAATAATTGATCTCAAACTTTTAAAACATATTAAAGTCTCATCACAAGTCATATTCAGTTCATCAAACAACAATAAAAAAGTTTCTTGCATGTTATTTTTTAACATCATTACTCAAATAAGGTCAATTAATCACAAATATCAAGATAATCAAACAAGATAATCAAACTTATTCAGTGCTCAAGGACCAGCCAGACCTGCAAGAAATACTTGAGCACTGATAATCACATATTCAAAATTTGTGAGTTCTATTTAAAAGTAACTAAATAGTATAAAAACAAGTTATTAGTTTCCCTTATCTGATGATGATTCCCCAAAATAATTTATCCAAACTAGCTAGTGACACTAACTCAATCTCTAGAAATCTATAACAATTTATCAGAATAAAACCAAAATTTAATATAATCTTAATTAAGTTGAGATAAATACTTTTCTTAATTGTCTCTATTAAGATTGGTAACAAAAATCTAAAAAAAAAAATAAAGAATAAGAAATTTTTAGAACAAATGTAAATTTATTTTATTTGAGATTCTGATAAATTAAAAATAATTTTTAATTTCTCGTCTATTATAAGATGTGATTAGATTTTAAAATAGATAATGGAAGAGAAATAAAAACTAAAAAAAAAGGAAAGAGATTTTGAGAATCTGATAAACGGAGGGTGGAGAGAGAAAGAATTTTCGGAGATGCAGTTATCCGTGCATGCCTATGTTTTTTTTTTTTTTCTTTTACCGTGCCTTACATATATGATTTTCTTTTTTCATAAAATATAATTTAAGATGGTATTAACTTTTATAGTTGATCTTTATTTGAATATTTTCGTACAACTTTGATGTTATTCTAATAACATTCTCAGAACTTTTTTTTTTTTAAATTGTAACGGTAACTTTTTTACTTTATAACAAAAATGAAAGTTGCGTCCGTTTTTTTAATAAATTCCTTTTCTTTTTGGACAATCTAGCACCTCCGCCGGATTTAAATATATATTTTTACTCATATACTATTAAATATATAATATCAAATTGTGATGACAGAAATTTTAATATTTTTTATTAGAATCAACAAAATAAATTAACTGACTTTTGAAATTAATATTATAAAAGTATTTATTTTTTCAATTTTTTTAGCAAATATTTAAATCTTAAGTCATCATCTAATACTATCCTAGGATAAGATTACCGATACAATATAATGAATTGCATTGAGGAGTGTCGTAACCAATTATCTATTCCTATTTTACTGATTTTGCAATCTTTAGATTCGATGAAAAAAATCCAATACACCCTTAAGAAACAACATGAGTGAATTCCTAGATTTAACGTAACTTTGTCGACTTATTTAACGTAACTTCATTCCTAAATTTGAGTATCGATTAATTAAGTAAAAACAGTCTCCTATTTGTTGATTTAAGTGCTTAATAATTTTTGTAAAAAAAAGGTGCTTAATAATTTCAATAAAATTTTGTAAGGAAATAACATACACAAAATAAGACAAAATTAATATTCTTTAAATATTTAAGAAATATTGTGTTAATTTAAACATACTTGTAGTCTCTGTAAAATGAGCACATTCTGATTTTTAACAAAATTATGTTTTTTCTCTTTAAAATATCTAATTAAAATTTGATTCACAATATTAAATCATTTATAAAATAAATGTTATTCATTTATCTTAAAGTGAATATTAGGAATTAAAAACACTAATTTAAAATTTTAGAAAGATTTTTTTTTTTTAAATTCACAGAGGTTAAAATTAATATTTATATGTTTTGATAATATTAAATTGGATGATGGATATTATGAGAAATGATAATAAGTTAAAAATAATATCTAGATCAAGTGTATATGGATTATTCAGCTTATATACCAAAAATTTGTTAAAAGATATGAACACCAAAACATATAGATAACAAAACTTTATTCTACAATATTATTTTTTATTTAGTCTCTTTTCTCTTGTTTTTCCTATAAAACATATATTTTCTAGATTACTCACATAATTTAATAACAAACCACATGTCTTCCAACTATTTATAAACACAAAGGGTCTTTTTCATATTAAGAAAATGCGTACACGATATCATTAATTGCTATTTATGTTAATCATTTTAGTTACCTAGTTTACAGTAATAAAAATTATAATAAAATTGAGAGATTGGCTACATTAATATGCAACTAAATGTAACAACAGTTTTAGATAACATTACACAGTTCGAGAACTAAAATAAAAAATCAAAGAACAGAAAAGACGAAACAGAAAAAATATTTTAGCTTTTCATAAAATGGAAAGCCGAGCCGAGCCGAGCCGAATAGCGGAAGCGAGAGAGCCACGTAAAAATTGATATTAGTACCGATTTTAAACACGTAATTGTACTAACTGCAACAGGTGGCACTGTGGAGAATTGAGATTTTGCGCTAATCACAATTTTCACGCTCGGAGACGCTCTTCCGCGTGCCACAATAATATAAATTCAATTTCTGCCATCACCAATTTTACTTCATTTTTTCTCTTCCATTCCTTCCTCACCTTCTTCTTCCTCTTCTTCTTCTTCTTCCACCTCAAAACCCTTCCCTACATCTCCTCCTTCCGCGTCGCTTCAACTTCATTTTCCATTTTTGCCCCTCCTTCCCGAGAGAGAAAAATGGTTAGTTTTCCCCTCTTTCTCTGTTTTATTCTGTTATTTCGGAAGCAACTGGATAAGGGAGAACTCAACTCAACTCCACTTCTGAGCGATTTCATGTTCTCTTCCGAAAATCTCATCATTTACCCCAATACTTGTCTCTGCGTTATATCTCTGTTTATGATTTTAAACGATTTTCTGCGGTTACTGATTTCTGTATTTTTTATTTTATTTTATTTTGAGCTGGATTCGTGGTCGATCTCATCATCAACATTGAACTGAGTAGAATCGATTTTTTAATCATGTGTTTTCTGCTGCGCTAACTGTTTGTTCGCATGTGCTGTGATAGATCTGATTTTGATATGGATTTCAGCGTTCAATTTGGGATTGCATTGTATAGTAGCGATTTTTTTTTACGCACTCACGATCGTCTAGGGATGAGTATAATTATAGCACACAGTTTGGATTATCTTTTGGAGTGTTTTGTTTTCTTTTAGGTTTTCTGCTCTAAAATCCTTGGATCCATTTTTTGTTGCCCATTTTCCTGTCTGTCCTTGCGTACGATTTTTTTTTTATTTTTTATTTTTTATGTTTATGTTTATGTTTGTTTTTATTTTATTTCTTCTGTGTGTAATCGATTGGGCTTGCTGCATGAAAGAGATTTATTGAAATCTTGGTGTTTGGTTTAACTCGGTTGTATCTGTCGTAGGCGTTTTTGTGTAAACTTCCTAGAAGAAAATAATTTATTCTAGAGGTTATCTCAATTTAGCTTTTCCAAAATCTGATTTTTAACTTACAAGCTAAATTTAGGGTAAGGAAGATCTTTTGTTCACTTTTCTTAAGTTTTTTTTCTAGAAGTCCTTTTCGAGTAATTTATCCTAGCAGACCTAGGTTTAATTGATCCATGCAGAGGAATCAAACTTTGTTGTTGATGTTTCAATCACATTGCATGGGCTTGTGGATCTGCTTGCTTGTACATACATTGTAGGCATTGCTAGTGTGAGAGGAGATATTTTCATATTGTAATGCCAGTTACTTGTTGACTTGTGGAATTGTACAGGCGAACGCAGCATCAGGTATGGCTGTCCATGATGACTGCAAGTTAAAGTTTTTGGAGCTGAAGGCAAAGAGGACATATCGTTACATCGTCTATAAGATTGAGGAGAAGCAGAAGCAAGTTGTTGTGGAGAAGCTGGGTGAACCGGCAAATGGTTATGAAGATTTCACTGCCAGTCTTCCAGCTGATGAGTGTCGATATGCTGTTTATGATTTTGATTTTGTCACCGAAGAGAATTGCCAGAAGAGCAGAATTTTCTTCATTGCTTGGTAATGTCAACAACTTTTAAGCTTAATACAAGCAAAACAGCCATACGATTTGAAAATTCCAATTAATTTTTTACAAAGAGTTGGTATTTTTAATCTATATTAATTTTGTTGCTTTTGTGTGAAGGTCCCCTGATACATCTAGGGTTAGGAGCAAGATGATTTATGCCAGCTCCAAAGATAGATTCAAGAGGGAGCTTGATGGAATTCAGGTTGAGCTGCAGGCAACTGATCCTACTGAGATGGGTCTTGATGTGTTCAAAAGCCGTGTCAATTAATCGAATCTGTTTTTATGCATTATGAGTTGTGATGGGGATCTTCCTTCAGCTGAAGTTCCTCATATGGAAATGTCTATAGTTTGTGGGATGGTCAACTTGGCTAATTTGGACTCAATTTTCCAAGTTTTGACAATGAAGTCTATTGCAACTTCAACCAGCTTCTCTTGTTCCAGTGTATCTTGTGGTTTGTGACATACAACCCGTGTTTGGGTTTCATCTTAATCCTATGCCTGCTAGTTAATTTTGTGACTGTTTTTTGTGTGATTGGATCGGCTATTGATGTAATATTCGCACTTGCCATCTTACTAATGTCTTGCAACTAAAATTAACTGAACTAAGTTCTTCATAGCAAGAATTGGAGGTGGGTGAGTTTTGTGGATGCAGACATAATTACATTTAAAAAAATAGTTAACTTAGCAGAAATGATGTTTGATAAAATTTAATTATGCATATAATATAGATTATGCACAATTGCCATTGTAGGATTTTCAAGTATTTAGGATTATTAAGCATCTCCACTTTTGACAGAATAATTTGCTACCATTGTGCCCAAAATAATTTTGTTTATATAATTGCAGAAGTTTACAATCAAAGCCCATATACAATATACCATCAGGATCGAAGAAATTAGCACCAGGAACACCTATTCTCTCATAGGAAAAAATGTTTTTAATACAACATATGTTAACACATTTTGTTTTTAATATAACTGATATTGGTTTTAGTATAATGAATTTTTTTTATGTGATATGTTACATCAAGGTTTAACTTAAATATGCATTAAGTGACTTAAGAGAAATGTCACTTGGATGTTGGTTGTAGGTGGTAGGTATAGGTTTGAAAAGTTTAATAGTGGTTGCAAGATTACTTAGTATATAATGAAAGGTGGTAAAATACCTGGACAACAATGGCCAAGTATCTTTGTTTTTCTTGTGTTATTAGTTTTTTTTGGTAAATAATCAGTTTTGGTTTTATTTGAGTTTTATTAGTGTTTCGTTTTTAGTAATTATAACGTGTATTTATTAAAAAAAAATTAATATTAATATTCAATTAATTTTGAAAAGATTGTTTATCTCTTGTTTTTTATTTTGTAAATTTAAAATCTTAAGTAATTTCTTTTAGATTAATTACATATTAAAATTATTTTTTATGTTGTACTAAGTGAAATACGTCAACATTTTTTTTTATATTTTAATAAAAATAAAAATAATGTTTTTGACTTAGCTGGTGTAAAGTCAAGACAAGTCACATATAGAATGTACTTTAAGAAAAACAACTTAAATATATTTGATGCTTTGTTATGCATATGTACTTTAAGAAAAACAACTTAATATACTTGATACTTTGTTATGTTGTGGTGTAAATTTGTAGGATTTGTCCGACTTGTGCGGTGAAAACCTAATTTCAAAACCTACTTTAAAAGTTTAATTAGTATTTAATAATATTTTAATGGTTTGTGTATTTTGTTACATAGGATCAGTTTGTTCACAATTATAATTTGCTATAGTAGAATGTTTTTGAGAGAACTCCATCTGATTTTGTGGATGTTGTACACGAGCAAGGTTGGAACATTTGGAGGTGTTAGGTTCGAGATTAGAGATTTCCTAATTGGAGTATAAAATAAAACACTTTCTCGTTTTTCATTCTTATTAATTTTCATTGAAAAGTAATAAAAATGAGGGATGCTTAACTTTTTATCATCTTGCTGTCAAACTATTTTTTTCGTAATCCCTTATTGTATTAGTGATGCGATCCTAAAAATAAAATAAAATGTATTTTTTTTTCAGCCAAGTAAAAATAAGCTAGTTATCCTAGCATTACTCAATTCCATGTTTTGTTTAGATAAACACCTGATCATGATGAAGAACAACTGCCAAATGAAGATGAAGCGGATGGTGAAAGAGGACAAGAACCCTAAATATAATCCTTCACATAGTTAAATATATGTTGAGACTGAAGATTTACAACAAGAATTGCACAATTTATCAATTAATGTACAACAAAAACTCTAATTGTTTGATAATCATTTTACTAACTTTGAGCAGATATCTAAAGAACCTCAGGATTCAATAGTATGAAACATTTCATTTCTATTTCATCTGTGTGATATGAAAATATTAGGCACTTAACGTTGTCTTTATTAAGAATTGTGATTTTTTTTTGCTACGTACAATATTTGTTTTTTAAAATAATTTTATTTATTAAATTTCTTTTTATTTTTAATTATTATTGTCAATTAATAAATCACTTTTTACACTAATAATTATTTTTGAAGAAATATTTCATTTTCATTTTCTCTACTAATCTTTCCCAAAAAAAATGCTTAATTTTAAAATATACACAAGGACAATTTTGACATTATATTAAAAGTAATCTATCAATCATCATTAATTTAATCAAATAAATATCCTAGAAAACTTTCTACTCAGATAAACTCTTTTTCCATTAATCAAAACATTTTACTTTTTATTTATTTATTTATTTTCCAAATCAATCAATAAAGCAGAAACAATTAACATACCGTAAACTGCTAAATGCTGCCTCATGCCAACAGATGCGGGTATTACAAGTAAACTTTACCTGCAAGCTCAAAGGATTCGTCATTGAGATTATTGGAATTTTCTCCTTTTCTGACCTGTTTTCATTTTACGTTTAATCATATTTTAAAATTTCAAATATTTGTAAATAGACATGATAAACTACTCTCGTTCAATTAAAGCAATCATGCACATTATTATTCCAGAATATAATTGTAGTTTTTTTATGCAAATCTCCCATATGTATTTTTTCCCAACATTATTTTCATTCAAATTATAAATTATAGAAAATAAATATATATATATATATATATATATATATATATAATTATATAAATATTAAATTTTAGCAAAAAAATGGCTAGTTGAAATAAAAGGCCCGAAAATGTAACTATATTTTGATTACATAGCTCATACAAATGAAAATTAATAGACTTTGAAAGACAACTTTTATTTTATCAGCCATACTTTATGAAAAGAGGGTTAGAAGACGCAAAATAGTAGGGAGATCTTTATTGCACTACTGTTATATTTTGCTTACTAAATTGCTTAAAAAAGATCTAGTGGGTCACCAAAGGTAACAATAATTTTAATCATGATCTAATCCCTTGAAAATATTAGTATAATCTTTAAAAAATAATAATTTTAATCCTACTGTTAATCTCTCCTCCCCTCAGTTTCCCCCTATTCCCTTCTCCTCAGACCATATTCTCCGCTTGAAGCAGTGACAGTGATTCTTGAATGTATATGTATATGGTGCTTAATTTTAAGCAATCTCGCTGCCATGCCAGCATTCTTGAATGATTCGATGCCTAAACTTAAGAACCCGGATCAACAACCTGATGGAAAGGCTATAACAGCTCCTTCTTATATTGCAAGTTTGCAAGTTTGTAGTGTGTAGCAACATGCAATCGAGCGCCAGACATTACAAAAGCTTTTTATTTTATTTTTGAGGGGTTAAGTACATAACAATAGACTACAATCCTCAAACAACGAATACTAGAACAGTCAGTAAAATAAAAAGGACGGAACCTGATCTGATCTATGCATCTCTATAGATGATGAATCTGGTCTTTTGACAACTGCCCCGGAGTATTTGACACCCGTTATATGATACTCCTTAGCATGCTCATGCACCTGCAATAAAAAAAAGGCAAAACGCCCGTTAGAGTTACTCAAAACAGATGGCGAGCTCAAGTTTAATGATTAAGCGACCTGCAATGTGACGGGTTTGAATCCGCAGGAAAGTGAGGTTTAGTCTCAGACACCCCAAAGTGTGGTAACACCTCCCAGGAACCAAACCAAAATATATAAAAAGGGAAACCTTGACTATAAAAATACATTCACAAACAGTAGAATCAAACTTCCAAATGCATGAAATATAGAATGGGATAAAGTTTGTAATTGAATAGCAGATCATATTTTGGGGACATGGCAGCTCACATATGGGATAGCCTTTGATAGGAAGCATATTCTGTGTTGAAGTATGAAGTAAAATGCTCGCTGTATTTAACAATAATACCAATTTGAGACAGACTATACTCTTATTAGCATACCTAATCAAAGTCAAATAAAAGCCTGCAATTCTCATCTTGGAACTAAAATAGTTAAAATTAGTAAGTGAGCAAACTGCTTATGCCATAAATCCATTAAGAAATATTCATATGAATGATGGCTACAAGTTAAATGTTCACATTTTCCCCTTGAAACTGGAAACATACGAGGCTGGACAAGTGGTGTGATCAATGAGCTAGACAGATGAAACCGATACCAGTGCTGAAATGTATTGACTAAGCTGTGTAATATAGCTCCGAGTCCTGGGTTTTGGACACTTTCATATGTTCAGCACCTTTAAAATAACGTGCTTTCCCTTCCCATTACATTCTTTTCAGTACTCAAAATCTTCTGGGCCTTTTCCTATCCAAAATAGCAGCAAGATTGGCTAATGCATCATTAAACTTCTGAATCTTGAGGAAGCCTTTGATAATAGATGTTTCGGATTGTGAGAATCTTCCTTTTTCCATCACCATATTCATGAGTTCAACAAGGGCGTCCTCCCTTGATAAAGAGCAAAGACCTTCGGCCAAGAAACCAAATGACGGGAACTCTGGCAATATTCCTTTCTCCAACATTTCAACCGTAAAATCCACAGCCTCTTGTATCGGCCCTCCACCATTACAGAGGCCACGGAAGAGAATCTTGTATGATATAGCATCCGGAGGATCACCTTTTTCCATCATTTCTCTGAAAAGCCTCATGGCTTCGCTTGTTCTCTTCCTTTTGCAGAGTGCTTGAATCACAGGGTTATAAGCATGTGGAGTCAAGACTATGCCTTTCATCTGAACAGATCTAAGGAGTTTACTTGCAATCTCTACTCTCCCTGCCTTACACAGCCCCATAATAAGGGTCCCATAGGTTACAATATCCGGTTCACACCCATTCAAAGTCATGTTCTGCACAATATCAGCTGCCTTCTTTATATCCCCCTGTTGGCAGAAGTACTTAAGCATTGAAGTATAAGTGAATTTGTCCGGCTTCAACCCTTCCATTATCATCTGATCCATAAGCTGAGCAGCTTCTTCCACTCTCTTGCTCATACACAGGCCATTAATAAGGGTGTTATACGTCACCGAACTTCTCGATACCCCCAACATCTCCATCTGATCAAAAATATCCTCTGCCTCCGCAATCCTATTGCTCTTACACAAACCATCAATCAAAGTATTGTACACCACCACATTCCTAGCACAACCACATTTCTCCATCTCTTTCAGCAGCATCAACGCTTCCTTAAGTCTCTTGTCAGAACACAGACTCTCAATCAATATACTATACGTAAACTCATCCGGCTCACACCCTTTCTCCTTCATCTCCTTAAACAACTCCATTGCAATCTCCCGGTTACCCGTCAAACACAAACCCTGTATCAAACTATTGAACGTACAAACATCAGGCAAAAGCCCCTTGCTAGTAAGAACACGGGCAAGCTCGGTCGCCGCTTCCACATGACTCTCCTTACACAAAGTACTAATCAGCGTGTTAAAAGTCACAGTATTCGGCGAACAATCCCTCGAAACCATATGGTTGAGAATTTCAACAGCCTCATCAATCTCACCCAACTTACACAACCCAGAGATCAAAGAGTTATAAGTATAAACATCCAAATCAAACCCTTTCCCAAGCATAAAATCCATCATCTCCAAACCCTGTTTGATAAGCCCTGCCCTACACAACCCACTCACCAAGGCATTGAACGTAACCTGGTCAGGGGAAAACCCTTCTTCTTCATAGATAAATCTCAAAGCTTCTTCAATTCTACCCTCTCTGCAAAGCCCATTCACCAGAACATTCACAGAAACAGTCGTGAGCGCGCACCCGGACTCCACCATGAGTTCCTTAATCCGCAACGCGCCGTCCACGTCATCCTCTTCGATAAACCCTTGCATGAGCGTGGTGAACGTTTTCTCGTCGGGCCTGAGGCCGTGGTTGGGCATGTCCTCGAGCATGAGAATGGCGGGCCGCAGCTGGTGGGCCTTGCAGAGGGCCCGAATCAAAATGTTGAAGGTGGAAACGTCGGGCGCGACGCCGTCAGCCACCATCTTGGAGTGCAGCGTTTCGACGAGCTTGAGCTTGTTCGCTTTGACGAGGAGGTTGAGGGCGACGTTGTAGAAGCGCGTGTGGGGTTTGAGGCCGAAGTCGCGTTCCATGAGGTGGATGACGGCGTTGATTTCGGCGTGGAGTTCGAAGTTGGCGTAGGTTTCGAGGAAGATGAGGAAGGTGGACTCATCGATGGGGCAGGCGGAGGACTGCATCTGGTGGAGGAGGGATAGCATTGAGTCGACTGAGCCGACTCGGCCGAGTTGGGCCAGGAGCTCGTGGAAGACTGAGGGGTGGGCGGAGTAATTGGGCTGGGCCGAGGCCCATTGGAAGAGGCGGAGCGCGGAGGACTCGTCGGGCTGGCGGCGGAGGAGGTCGAGAAGTTGGGAGGGGGAGAAGTCGGGGGGGAGAGGGTGGTGAGTGGCGGAAGTGGAAAATGAGAGAGCGGAGGAGAATCTGAAGGAGGGAGAGATAGAGAAAGAGAAGGGGAAAGGTGTTGTGTGGCGTTGGGTAATGACAGTATAAGGAAGAGGGTGGCAGTGGAGAGAGGATAGTGCCATTGAGACAATTTTACAAACATGTGGCGTGCCTGAAGAATCGGGAAGAAGGTTTGTCACTCGGTAGTGAGAATCGGTGATTTTGGTGTCGGATGAGGACCAGAAGAAAATCTGTTTTGGGGTAGGAGGCTATGTTAAAGGTGGATTGGATTTTTTTTGTTTGGATATTTTCACTGGATAATAAGGAAATTAGCTTTATTTCGAGTTTTAAAATTGACACGTCAAAACGTTGTCAAAATGTGATACCAGAGTAAAAAATGTATTAAAAAAGTGAAAGAAAACAAAATACATCAAATCAGAAGGCCAAACCAGATCATGGACACGATAAAGAAGCCTACTCAAAGAAATTTATATTCTGATATATTCTGATAGCTTATAGTGATTTTTGCCAAAATATTGTGTAATAAGATCAGGCATCTTTCATACCAAATAAAATTACTTTGGAATTTATTTTTAAACTAGCAATTCTATCATCACATTATTTTCTTCTCTTAAAAATGTGACACCTTAAAGTTAATAACTCTGCTCGTAACAACACAACAATTTCGTCTACCCCTAATAAACCACAACACAATAGACATGTTCTTGAAACCAAGGTTTTACCCAGGCCATGTGGAAGATAAAAAATATCTAACCAAAAACTACATTTTAGATATAATAAATCTAACTCTCAAGGTAATCACCCATAAATGTTTTGAAAAAAGGAACACCTATACCAACTGAATTATAAACGCTTGATTCTCCTATCTAAGGTTCAAAACCCCTAAACCACCTTCCTCTTTTGGATTACAAGTTCAATTCCACTAAACAGAAACAAGGATTTTGTGTTGAATGTCACTAGTCCATATAAAGTTTCTAATCCACCTTTCCAATATGAGAGAACTTGGCCAATTGTAAATTCCAAAACGTGTAAGCAACAACATCCTCTGTAATTGTCGAGAAGTTTACCTTTCCAGCTTTGAAGTTTTATTTAACTTTATCCATAATAGAAGAAAAGTGTAGAGTTTTAGGAGCACCTCTAAAAAGAGGATACCAAGGTAGGTTAAAGACAAACTTCCTTTAACAAACCCAATAAAAGACTTAATGGAGTCTATAAAAGAACTAGTTGTTGAATCTGTATTGTAGAAAGAACTTTTGCTTTGATTCACCCTCTCACAAGAAGCAACACCATAGGAGTCTAAAAGCCTTTAAGTATTACCAAGAGAAGAATTACTACCGCAGTAAAACATAAAGATGTCATTAGCATATGCCACATGTGAGGGGATTTTCTTACCAAGTACTAGTCAATATGACCCTCTTGCACCAACTTAGAGACACTTTTAGTGAAACCATCTTCAGCCAAATAGAAAAGCAAGGAAGAGAAAGAATCACTTTGTCTAACTACTTTGTAACAACAAAAATAATCTGTAACATAATCTTTAACTTTAAGAGAAAGTTTTTATTTGTTCTACAATTATATATATTTAAATTATTTAATCATATTTTCTTACTTGCATAATAGATATCTTGCATAACAAACAAAATTAATAAACAAAGATTTTTAAATAAATCTTAATAGTGTAATACGTAAACAATTATATACTTTACTAAAACTTAAATAGTTCAACTACATACAAAATTTTAAACCATAAAAAATTGTTAATCCTAAAATAATCATTTCCAAAAAATACTTAAAAAAATGATCTTCATTATTTTTAAAACTCTTGTAATACTTTATTCTTAGAATCTATTTTTCCTTTCAACCATTTTATTTGTTAGGGTGTTTTTATAAAGAGAAGTTATAAAAACTTTTATTATATTAACAAAGTGATTGAGTTTGAAATTATAGCAGTATGAATCTATAATAGTAATTGACAATCACAAACTCATATCCCTTTCTCTTAAGACTTGAAGGTTCTTGAATAACTAAACATGTCAATATGTAACAACTTTAAGGTTTTAGTAGTTGAAACTCTATTTAAGGACTTAAAAATATCTTGATTTGTAGGCTTTACAAATAAAAGAAGTTTTCGAAGAGATTTTGGTCAATCATTTAACTAAATACTTCTGAAAGAGTTTTGAAATACGTTTCATATTTTTGTGTTATATAAAATGTTATTTCTTTTGGCTGAAAATAGTATAATTTTATTACCATGTATACCTATGCACGAGTTTTTGAAAAATCTTACAATATAATCGATGTAACAAAATTGGTTTATGTTAGGTAAGTTTGACTTAAGTCGCAAGTAAAACATTTTCAATTGTGGGTAAGGATCCTTTACCAATCTTTTATATACCTATCATTTTTTCTTTATCGTTTATGCCAAAAGATATGATATCAATAGTGGTTGAAGGTTTTGGAACATATACATTTTTCTTGTCATGTGTTAGGAGCATCCAAGAACAATGATAAATTTCTTAATTCTTTTACTAAGGATATTTGACACATAAATAATTTGAGATGTTGGTACTCATATTCTACTAGATTCTCTAGAATTAGTTCTCTTATCTTGACCAATTATTTTAGCCCTCTTGTGCAAGCATACCTTTCTTACATGTCCAAATTTTTCACAAAATGAACAATATGGTTTATTTGACTTAGGTGAGTGGAATGTCTCCTCAATCTTATTGTGTTCTAAACCACTTTTATTATATAGTAATCTTCAATATTTCAAAATCATGTGTAGTTTTGAAGAATCTTATTATTTTCTAAACCACTTTATTATATAGTAATCTTCAATATTTCAAAATAATTAGTAGTTTTAAAGATCTATGTACAAACTTTAGTTAAGTCTTTCTTCACAAGGATATTTATCTTTTAAGTTTTGACTAATTTGATTTCTTTGATAATTCTTACCAGCCTCAACATCTATTAGACTGGAGTATCCTTGTAATTACTTTTTTATATTTAAGGATATTATATGAGAGTTAGTAAAAAGTTCATCTTGAAATATCCTTATACTTATTTACCTTTTTATCTTTTCATGCTAAAGGGATATTCTATGAGAATTAGCAAGAAGTTCATCATGAGAACTTTCATCTCATTTGATTCAAATATGTTAGATATAGAACTGAACAAATCAGAGGAAATGGATGCAATAACCTCTTCATCTTGTTCTTTAGTTTTTTTAGTATGTACATCGTCAAAATTGTTATTAATATCGAGATCTTTCCAAATTGGAAAATAACTTATTTCTTTCTTTGATCGTTTTGGGATTTTGTGTTTTTCTAGCTTGAGAGTAATATGCTTTTAATTTTTTTTTCAAGTTTCTTGCATTTGTAGCATAGATATCACTTTCTTCTTCCTTTGATTTTAACAAAACTTGAATTTTCTTTTTAATATTTTTTTAAATTCTTGGTCATGAGCGAATGACATCATTTGATTTATTCTTCTGTGTCTTCGTCATTAGATTTTTTTGCACTTTCAAAACTTTGGAGAACTTTTTATGAAGTTTGACAGGTTTAAAATGTTGTTAATTACCTATTTTACTTGTTAAATTACTCTTTTTACATGACAATTTAATTCAATTTATTAACTTGAAATCCTTATTGGACTTCATATGTTTGTTACATATCGGTACATTAATATATTTTTTTGGAAATTTTGTAGAGAAAAAAAGTGAAACTTTGATCATAAAAAAATAGTGAGCTCAGCGAGTTTTAATCCATTGAGTGAAAAAGGGTTGCTAAAACTAGAATGTCATTTAAGGAGTTTCGCTAAGTGAATCCCAATTTTGCAGAGCAAGTGTCGACGAGAAGAAATCACTTTCGGAACAACATTTCAAATTTTTATCCATTTTGGCGAATATGCAGGAAAGAAGAGAAGAGGATAAAATCATAATGCAAGGTTTAACCATTTTTAGTTTAAAATCAATTTTAGAAGAACTAAAAATAAAAAGACAAATTCATAAAAGTCGAGATTCTTCGCTGGATTTTTGCTACTATCCTTTTATTTTGCATTCAAAATACACTGAATTTTGATATATTTCAAAACTTCATAATGAGTGTAATTTAAAGGAACACCATGGGGACGATACCAAAAACTTAGCACAGAATCCAAATTAAATATTCAATTTAAAGAGACCAAAATCAAAACATATTTATGTGTTTCTCAAAGTCTCGAAATATTTTAGTCATTACACCCACCAAAGAATAATAAATACCAATACCATGAAAAAGATAATAATTGTTACCAGTTCAAAAAATTGTCTTTTTAAGATCTTTATCATATTTGTTCAAGATTTCATCTCATCTTATTCTTTTTAGGATCACTGTACTTTAAACTTTAGGAAGTTATATGTTAAAATTCTAAATATGTTACGAGAGAGAATGAAGGTTAAATAATTACCTTAAAAAAGGAAAGATGATTAAGAATTTTATAGAAATAAAGTTTTTATTTGCAGCTTAACAAATCTAAACCTAATCTACAACAACCAACCCACAAAAGGAAAGTCCAGCACTCCAACCTATCTCATTAGCCATCAACCCTCACCCAAAACTCCAACCACCCCTCATCTCAAAAAAGTAGCTTTGATTACGTTGTTTTTCTTAATCTCCAAATTCTCACATAACATGTCAAAAGATATATACCCAATCATCCACAGTAACAGTGTTTTTTCAAGTTGAGTTCTCCTTTAATGTTTGGTGTTTTCATTGAAAATTATTGGGATGGCAATGTTTTTGTGGCTATCTAATTTCATCCGTTCGTGGCCTCTGCTAACATACGCTGTGAGTTGGGTGACGGTAATGACGGTTACGGTGGCCGTTGCTTCACTCTCCACAGAGGTGGCTTTTGTCTCCGCCATTGCTTCCTCTCATACGTGCAAACGAAACGATGGTTCTTTTGTTAGGGTTCCAGTGGAGGAGACACCGTGTTTCCCTGCTCGCCTTCTCATCAAAACCAGCATCGACGTCATCGTTCCACCGATTTTTGCAGCGTTGATTGTAGCTGCTTCTGCATGCGTAGTAAGAGCTGTGGGCCTGTGGGAGCATGATCAAACCACACACTCTCCTATTCCCACCTAGTTTTTCCCTATTTTCCTTAATTATTTATGTCTCTTTTACACTACACATAAACATGTTTTTGTTACATGTTGTTGTTGTTAACCAAAATGTGTCATTTTTGTACTGAAGGAAAACACATTGCTGGGTCTATTTGCATTTGTACCGAAGTGTTCAAATTTTAAATATTAACAGAATATAGTATTATTAAATACTTTTTAAGTATATGAAATTACTTTGTAAATATTGTACAAAACTTTAAACAATGATTTATTTTAGAATAAATCAAATACTTAAAATACAGAGTTTGTTACGACGAGTCCCTTGCTTCTTTTACTTTGGCCTTTGTAAATCCAATTAACACGTCGAATTCTCTAGTTTATCCATTGTGATTACGATTTCAGAAGTAAACAATATAATAGAAAGAGTATTTTGAAAACTTCAAATAGGATAGCTTAAACTGATCCTACGGGTTAGTCTCTAACCAATTTACTTAGTTATTTTTAAATTTGTCAAAATCTGATTAAACTAATCGCTTTATTAGATTAAATCATCATTAATATGTCTAAAAAATACTTAAAAACATCATTTGAATCAACCAGACCAACCTGAATCTAAATTTTATTTTACAGTCCAATAATGTTTCATCCTTGACTTGATATCTTAGTTTCACTTTAATTTTAATAATATGTTTGATACACAAAAGAAGATACTATATTAAGCGAACAAAGTACAAATTGAATGAAGGGTAAGCACTAATCATATATATATTTAGGAAATATCTTTACTCATATTTAAAACTCATGATTATAACTGTTCTGTAGATAAGCATAGCGAGTTTTGATACATCCATCATAAATTAACCGTTTGGATACAGATTAAAAGAATTTTTAAAAGTTTTTTTTGTTAAAAATATAAAACATTTTCATTAAAAGAAACTCTTAAAAGTTCTTTTAATTGAATATCCAAACATAGTTGGTCTGTTTGTGAAATTATTTAAGCTTTTGAAAGTGAGTTGATCAATTTGTTGCTGAAATCCCACAGATTTTTTGCTAAGACTTCGTTCAAGGCATGGGCACTTGGTTGATACTCATTGCAATCCAGAAAGTACTTCCCAGATACCCCTTTCAAGCTTGGGTGTAGAGCAACAAAGCACGTTGTGGCTGCTCCCTGTTTGGACCAAATTAGAAAATAGAGAGAATTATGATGGGTGACTCCACATTTTGAGTGCTCTATGAAGGAGGAGAACAAACAAAGAATATACCTGAGGGACGTTCTTCCATATCAAGAAGGTAAACATCTTCAAAAACTCTGTTTGATATTATAACATTGTCTCAGTCTAAGTAAGAACAATGAAAAGAACATTAATGTTTTCTGTTTTGTTATGTTATGTTATTTGTACTTACTCATAAGTAAAGAAGAGTGTCTCATTAGAGGAGTCATTATCACCCCTGGATGGACTGAGTTGGCAGTGATGTTAACACCCTCTTTCTGAATAAATTAATAAATGATCAATAAATGAAGGAATAAATGCTAGAGATACAGACAAAAGCAAATTTAAAAAATTAACCTTTTTTTATTTTCTCTTACCATTATCATCAATACATCTTAATTTAAAAAAAAAAAATCTGTTTTTCTTAATCATTAACCTTAAGATACAATAAGATCCAATTAAAAATAATGATTAGAATTAACAAAATTGACCAAAAAAAAGGTTCACCCGTAAGCGACGAGAAAGCTCATTTGCATGTAATATGTTGGCTAACTTGGACTGTCCATATGCTTTCTTGTCAGAGTATCTGCAAAGTTATACCAATATGGGATAAAATAAAACTATAGTTATCTACATTAATACCATTGTTTAACTCTGCTTATACTAATTATTTATGACAGTGTATGCAGAAACAGTGAAGAAGACTATGTGATTTTATGCATTGGCTTTTCATGACCCAGAGTATTGCATACCCATCTTCTTCGTTGATGTTATCAAAGCGAATCCCTTCTTCATAAGTGTATAGGTGAGCAATTGATGACAGATTTATGATCCTGCCCTCTATTCCAGTTTCTTTTGCTGTTTGTTTCATCTTGTCAAGAAGAAGGTTGGTCAAGAGGAAATGACCTGAGAGGTGAAAAAGAAAGGTTTTATCAGAAAACAGCAAATCAGAATAAAAATTAATTGAATATATACAAAGCTATTAATTCCAATATAATAATAAAAAACATGTTACAAAATATGTTATTATTTTAACATTTATTCTATACAGTAAACAGTGATATTAACCAAGATGATTTGTGGCAAACTGCATCTCAATCCCATCTTCTGTTTTCTGATAAGGGCAGAACATGACCCCTGCATTGTTTCTGAAACCAAATAACAACAATGGCATTAGTAGATTAATTGGTTCTTAAATGAAAGGATTTTGGTTAAATCAAAGACAGAGACATTGAGAGAGAGAAAGAGGGTGAAAGAAAGCACATTAAGATGTTGAGTGGAAGAGCAAGAGCCAAGAAGTTGTCCACAAATGTTCTGACAGAGTTCACTGAGCAGAGGTCAAGCTTCAGAATGTCGACTCGAGCTGACTCGTTCTCATGCAGTATGAGTTGTTTAGCTTCCTTTGCAGATTCCATATTCCTGGCAGCAATAATGACATGGGCCTTTCGAAGAGCCAAAACACGTGCTGTTTCCAACCCTATTCCACTTGCTCCTCCTGCATTTCGTTCCCAATGTTTTATAGTGTAGAAAAATTATTAACATTTCACCTTCATTTTCAAAAAGATATTTTAAATGTGCAACAAAATTTAATCATGCACAATTGCTGGTGTGTATCATCATTCTGCATTTATGTTTTGGGTAGATTCTTATCTAAAAGTACTTACTGCTTCATAAACTTAATTGAATTGGATTTGATTGTAGTGTATATCTATCTACAAAATCTTTTTTTAGTATCTATACTGTATCTATTCGCTGTTCCTTACTTAAATTTTTTCTCTACCTTTCTTCTTTAACACCACCTGTCACCGAACTGATATAAATGCCGAGTATTTAGTTCTAAAGAAGAGTTCAGCATGAAGAGATAACTCCAAGACATCTTCTTTAGCAGCGCATTATTTAGAAAATTAAATAATACTATTATAAGGATATAAGGAGAACTTAGTTTAGGTTTAACTTATTTTATAATAAAGTAAAACGATAGTTTGACACTTTTGTATTTCTATTTCACGCTATATTTTATTAATAAAATAATAATATATATTAGTATCAAATATGAATATTGACACCCTTTTATAAAAACCTTATATGAACATAGCTAAACTCATAAGAGAACTGGGAAAGAAATATTAAAAATGATGAGTTAGTTGTATGGATCTTAACCAGGTTTTAAATCCATGAAAATCAATATTTTCGAAACTGATAATGATCCTTTCACTTCACAATTACTGAGTGCCTACATCCTCTTCTAGATGGTAGGGAAGAAAGAAAAAAGTAGTTAGAGATAAAATAATAGATTTAATTAGCAATTTGATAGAAGGAAAGAGATCATAAAGAATGTCAATAACTTGTTTAGATTAAAACACAGTCTTCTGCATGCATGAATATTCCTTAAACAGATATTTGAGTTTTATTAATATTCAAGAGTATTTACAAATATCCATGGATAAATATTTGTTAACAGATTATTATTTTGAAAACTAGAATAAAAAAATATAAAAAAATAATTTTATAACGTACATTTGTATTAAAATTAAATTAATATAACTTTATATATAAGATCATTTAATTATTATGAATACCAGGAAACAACATAAAACGATTGTATAATTATTTATAAAAAACTGAAAATAAAAGTAGAAATCCTTTGTACGATCTTACAAGGGTTGTTGTTTGAAAACCAGCAAAAAATGAAACTTTAACCAAGACTCAACCAGACAACAAAAAATCAGAAATATCTGCAAACTTAGAAATGTTGCTACAAATGGAGAAGTCAGATGCAGAGGTAGGAAATTCATATAAAGATCAACATCAACAAACATTGGTACCACCAAAATAGGTTTTCTTTTCATGATTTCAATACTGAAATAGGGTCCACAACATGTTGATGTACTCAACATTTTTTCACTCTACAAAATGAAAAAAAAAAATACAAAACAAAACCAGGAGAAGAGAAGACCCTGTCTCCAGCTGTTACACAAGTCCATTCACAAACAAAATGTCTAAGAAAGGACAAACATGAAGGTAGTAAAATCATGAAAACTATTTACACCATGTGAGAGTCAGAACTATAACAAAAACAGTGAGTTTTGTCTCCATTTTTTATACTGTACAAAATGATACTCATGCAGCCATAACTAGGAGATCACACTGATTTCGAAAACTTAATGCTGTGAAGAAAATAACAGTCTGTTTGTAAAATCTTAAGATTCTTCCAAAAATAGCATTAATAAGATAATAAAACTAAATAAAATGTATGGAGTGAACAATTGTGAAAAAGCTAGAAACTGATGTTACATAGCAAAAACTGACCTGTGATGATTGCAGTGAGGTTGCTGGCATCAATTCCTTGAGTAACCTGTTCAGCAGTTGAGGCAGATCCAAAACCACTAGGTCCAGGCCTCCCTGTGACCAACGAAAAAATACCAACCATGGTGAATTCTGCGCTAGCAGGCACGCAAATAGAGAATATGAGAATCTGTTCCAAAAGCTTAAACTAAGCTCAGTTTCCTTTTCTTTAGCAGAAATGGATCACAATACACACACAAACACGGTTTTCGGGGTATGAACTGTTACTACTACTATATCGGTCAATATGGTGGATGTGGGACCAAAGGGTTTGCAAGAGATGAGGGAAGAAAAGCATGAGTGAGTGTAAGTTATTTATAAAAGTAGAGTTGGGAGGTAGCAGGTTGCAAATTTCCTTGATTTGAATCATAGATTGGGAGTATTAAATTCTCACCGGTAAAGAGCTGTTGATAATTAAATTCCCTCAACGACCAAACTAATAGTATTTTTTGATCATGCACGCGAAAATTTGTGGGACCATGCCTCTGTATGAAATTTGGAATGGAATGGAACCCACGTGAACCACCTCAACCTTTTTAGGATCCTCAAAGAACTACATTGTTACCTGTTTCTTCACTTATGTTGTCCTTTATCCTTAGTAGTAACTGAACTCAACCTTCCATTATTTGCAAACAAAACCAAACCCACAACTCCTCTACAATTTACCTTTCTTCTTCTGTTAAAGCATTTACGTAACCCCAACTAACCAGCTCTTGGTTTAATCCCTTATATAAAATTTCAAATCTTGAATAGAAATATGGAGACCCTTTAGTTAATTAGTGATAAAGAATTAATCTTTCCTAATAAACTAACAAGCATGTTCTGATTAAGTCTACATAGATAGACTACCAAATTATCTAAATCCACCCTTGTAGACTCATAAAAGTTCATCAAAACACAAACTATGGTTCACAATATTTTGGATTGCTTTTCAAGTTTTAACCAACACAACATATGGGTGGGGATATCAACTCAATAGCATAAAATAAAGTTTGTTTTGGGATAAGAATGCTGTTGATAATAAAACAACATTTAGTTCTGATCTTTGAAATAGTTTTTTATTATGATTCTTCCAGAAAGTTGAGATGATATGTAGCTCTTGAGTTCCAATCATACATAACCAGCAATATAACTTGGTGCAGTTTAATGCTGTGGAAGCAGAGGCAGAAAGTAATTTAGACACAGCTGGTAGTGCAGTGTAATGGCGAATAGTGAAACTACATTGATCGGTACTAGCACCTAAAGATAGTAGTTTAACTAAAAGAAAAGTATATTTAAGTGTCTCTTCCTCCTACAAAACTACACAAGATTTCACTATTTGAAGAATTCACTTCTATTTTCACATAAATATGTTTTTGAGTGTATACTTGATTTCTAAAGCTGTCGGTTTTAGAAACAACTTACTGTGATAACCATACCATGGTGGCCTGAATAAGTAACTGTGATAATAGAGGTCTCCTTAAAAAAAATATATATATATTTTGCAATGTTTGAAAGTTAAAGCTTTTTTCTAGAAAAAATGGGATGAAAAAGCTATATTTATCTCAAGTTACTATTATTTTCTAAATATTTTTTGCATTTTAAAGTATCTATTTTTGTGTATAATGTCATAACTTTATCATTAGCTCTTTTTATTAAAAAAATATTTTTTTTCTCACAAGAGTAAATTACTTAAATTTAATTTTATCAATTATGCAAGTAAATTTTCTTATAAATTGAAAAGGTTTCTTCTTATTAATATTTCTAATTTGATATAAATTAAAAATATTCTGCCTTGTAAGAATTATTTGTTGGAGTTTTTTATAATTCAACAAAAGAGTTTGATTACTTTAAATGAGATTTTTACTTAAAATCTTACACAGATGAAATAAGTATTCATAACTAAACTCAATTAAATGGAGATTAATTTTTTTAATAGTTGGAGAGTATTCTGCATTTTGCAAATGACTAACTCTTATTGCAACCTAGTTTGTTGGAAACCATCCTCTTAATCACATTTGTTTTTTCTTCCACAATATTTAAACATGATACATTGACTAAAAAGACCAAGTCCAACATTAATGATGTATATCTCTAATTGAACATGATCCACTAATAAAATAATTTATTAAGAAGTTGCTATATAATGTTTTTCTTTTATTTATATAAAATTACAGATATAATTTACACTACTTATGCACCATTCAATAATTTCATAGAAAATATATTTTCCGTAAATTTATTTATTCAATTATAATTATATATTATCGATTATCAAATTATATAAATTATGTAAGTTTTAATATATTTAAAAAAATTATAGTTTCACATCCCTGTTCATTAACTATGTATACTATTTTTTTAATAAAATATTATATAATAATAAAATAATAATTTACTTAAATATTAAATGAGTATATTTTATTGTGTATCAGTAAAATAATGTAATATATTGACTTATTACATTTATATAATAGTGTGCATAAATTTATACATTGACTTTAAATTTGTGGTTAGAAGATTTAGATGGGATGGCTGAATTTATGGCCAACTGCTGTAATGTATTGGATTATGGGGAGTCGTGCCACTCTATCTTCATCAACTTGCAAGTTTTTATGTGCCGTTTTTTCCCTCAATGCATTTGCAAGCTGCACTTGAATTGATTAAGTTAGTGGTCCAAACCACTTTTAATTAACATAAAAATAAGGTCAACATCAACCCACCAACTCATAAAAAAAAAGAGGTTAAGAAATTGTTGCTTGTTATTATCAGAAGGAACAATGTCAATTTAAACAATATTAGAAGGAATATTTTCTGAGTTTAGAGTTTTTGTGAATTCTTTTTATGACAAAGTTGGGCTAAGTGATCAATACTAAAAGAGAGGTTCATATGTAAGAAAATAGTTTGATCTTTTAAGTTAATAAATTTTTTTAAGTGAAAAGTTATAAAAAAAAAGTAATAGACTGTTGAATGAGTATTTTATTTAATAATGTGTATAAATTTTTGGGTTTTTATAAGTTAGATAATATAAAATATATTTGATTTTATATAAGCATTTGAATATGAATTATTTTTTTCTTAATTGTTTTACTATTTGAATCATTAAATATTTTAGAATGTTTTTCAGTTTTAATATTTGATATAATCACAATTTATATAACTCATATATGAGGTGGGTAGGTAAAAAAGTTTCCAAATTTTGGAATAAGTAATTATTTTAATAAGCATATTGATTACACAGTTTTTTAAGATTGTACTATCAGTTTGTATCTATGTAATCTTTAATTATTGTCTAAATGAATAATTATTAATAAAATATTTTTGAATATTCATTAACCAAACTTCTAATATATCAGTAGACTTAAAATTCATCAATGTAATTTACCAATGGTGAATAGTCTGAAAACTTTGATGTAAACTTGGCACACAATATTAAGAATTTATTAAATTAATAATTTATCAAAATAATAATACAATTGTAAGGTTGGTAATATGAATTTGATTGAAAAGATTCTACAATCATAATCAGTTTATTAAATAATAAATTGATATAAATTATCTAAGTATATATATAGAGATTAAATGAATTATATTATATTTTTTTTATAATAAGACATTTTGACTTAGGTGAAAAAAATTGCTTGCACGTTAAAAATAGCAGTGGAATGAAAATTGGGGAGGCTGGGTGACTTTTAAGGTGTAAAGTCCAAATTATTTTAGCATAAAAGGAAGGCTGAAAGTGAGACCTACATTGGAAGAGGACTATGATGTTTAATATAATTGAGTTTATTTGAGTATGAAATGCCTGACCAATATTAACTTTGGTAGATTGATAGTTGCTTAATTACAGTTGCATTTCAAGGTGAAACATGGGAAGTTATTGAATGTCTTTTATTCTGTCTTCATTGGAAAGGTGTTTGGTGTGATGAACTACAACTAATAACATGATGGAATAGTGCATTAGACTTTTCTAGAGAGCTTTAGTTTTATCTCTTAATTGTAATACCATTATCATAACCTACACTTGTGATATGAAGTTGTACTCCTTCACTTAGAAAAGACTTATGTGCTCTTAGTTGTTGGGCTTTGTGGAGGCTTGATTTGAGTTAGGCCCAATTAGACAGTAACCCTAGTTTCTCCCTATAAATACACAACTTGTATTTGTAATCTTCAGCAATCACAAGTGAATAAAATTCTTCCTG
>Ga0209700_100447_pt1 | contig 76351 bp, 36 predicted proteins | sample SiratroredBW_FD_187528 | JGI IMG/M metagenome (GOLD analysis project Ga0209700, IMG submission 187528) | Root nodule microbial communities of legume samples collected from California, USA - Siratro red BW (SPAdes) (version 2) | ecosystem: Host-associated > Plants > Roots > Nodule | place: USA... | reverse complement strand
CTTCAGGAAAAAAAAAAAAAAAAAAACAGCTAAATTCAGCAATGAAGCTTGTAATGGACATCTGAGAGGCATGATCTCAGACTCCGCCCATTGTGAGGCTACCAAATTAGGCAATATGGTTAATGCAGGAAAACCTTCATTAATAAAAGGAATAAGCTTACTAATCAAGGGGTGCTAAAGCAAAAATGCCTGAGGCATGAACAATTCATAACTAAAGAAATATGAATCAATAAGCAAAGACAATGTGAATGATTTTGAGTTTTGACACAGAAAGAAACTACCCTCAGGGGTAGGATACCTGAGATTGAGATTGGTTATGCTTCCTGCGAGAGTGAAACTTAGAGATTCTGCCTGTGAAGCAGCAGGCAGAGAACCTCTTCATTATATACCCTCTTGCTCAGCAAATTTGTGAGTGAAGGCTACGGATAACACTGGGGCCAACCACAAAATTTGATCCCCCATTTGGATATATTATTATCCAATCAAACCCTTTGGGATCAAATGGATCTAACAATCAATCAACATGAACAGACCCTTCCAAATAAACCAAATACCTAAAAGGCTAAAAAATTAAAAGTAGCTTTCTTGAATTTCCTTTTATTCTGCCTCTCTTCTCTTGCCTCACTAGTGCTTTTTGCTTTATCTTGCAGATTAGTGATGCTTGAATTGGAATGGAAGCCTAAGTAAGGATGAAGGATCGGAAGTTAAGGATAGATGCTTCGGTTCCTTAATGCAATATTAAAAATCTGATCCAATTGGATGAGTCTTGGATTACAAGATTTTGCAGTGTTAGGTGGAATTGGCTTTTCTATCCGTACTTATAACACAATAGATCCAATTTTACTCCCTATATATGAACATACAAACTTGAACTGAATTGTAGATATCCAACAAGACACAACAACACTACTACTATAATACAATGTCTATAGTACCTTGCAACATTCAAATTCCAATGAAACCAAAATCCTAAACCCTATGTTTATGTCCTTGTACTAAAACTTTATATTGTCTTATGGAAAACTATACTTGCCAATATTAATGAATTACATTCCTTCAACACTCGCTTTATTTAATAAAATATTATATATTAATAAAATAATAATTTATTTCAGTATTTTACGTAAAAGTATCAATACTCCTTAATCTTATAAGTAAAATCACGTTTAAAAACATTATAAGATACATAGCTCGTAAGTTTGTGAATATTTGGAATCGTGCCGTTGAAAATAAACTAATAATGATGGAATAAGATTTTTTGAACGGAAACTTATGGAATATGACATGACACAGTAAGTGAGATTTACCAAAAGCAAAATGAACTAGTTGTTGCTGGTGTATCTCCGGTTCGGTCCAACGAGAAAAGGAGCGGTTCGTACGATTAGGAGGCGAAAAACGCTGCGTTTCATGGTTTCGGGAGATTCTGATTTGGAAGAACCGGACAGCAAGAGTGGACTGCAGATTTTACGTGAGAAGTAGGAACCATCTAACAATGTTTTTCAAATTTTATGACATCAAATTTAAGATTTAAGATACAAAGTCTTGAATAAGACCGTTAAGCATAAAAAAATCACTTAGCAATTTTTCTCTTTTAGAGACAAATATTATAAAAATAAAATCTTATGGATCTCGTACATTAATCAAAATCACCTATTAACCCATACTAATTGCATAACAGAATTACACTCTAGTGTAATTTTTAACATTCATAATCAAAAATGTGTTTTTTCTTGAAGTCATTACTTTTAATATTTCTAAGTGCATATAAAAATGAAACATAAATAAATATACTTTTTCATTATATATTTTAATAATGTTTTGTCGAGATATATAATAAAAATGCATTTCTTCATTTGTCATAAATGCATTTTCATTGTTTAATTCCGCAAAGTTTATCAGAATATTCAACGGGAACTTATTGTTGTAAAGTCAACCTTAATAAAAAAACATTTTTATTGTGTACTTCAAAGAATACAATGGAAGCAAATTTAAGACAGTACATGTCTTGATGGTGACCAATAATAAAAATATATTTTCATTAGAGAACAAACATTTCCTGTGGGTATTTTGTTAGATATTTTAAATGTAGTGAATATATTTTCGTTCCATAGAAAACACGTTATTTGATCAAGAGTATTTTCGTCAAAAACAATTACAAAGTTGGGAGCTGATCAGAAATCAAGGGTGTAAGAATAGCAAGGTCAAAGAACCTCACTGTTGGTAATGATTACGTAACAATTTTGATTATTTCTTACAATACTCTATCAAAGTCTTCATCTGCCCACTTTCATTCTTAAATGGATAGTTTCAAATCAGAAAAAAAAATCTTTGAAAGAGTATATGTGTGTAATTGTTCTTATTTAATACGAGGTATACCTCAGCATTCACCATAAAATTCTCCACAATATGAACAAATTAATAACATGAGTACACTGATGCAGATATATTCAACTCATCAAAAAGTGAACTCTGACAAATCAGAGAAGTTTCAATATGTTAATTCAATGTACTTGGACTTCAACCTATGATAGAGTAACATTACAAAATTTGAATAGCACAGCATACCTTTGCCTAAACTATTATATACTAGTTAACACCATTTATTTTCTCTCTAGTTAATTAACAAATTGCATCATGCAATTAAGTTCAGACCAAATACGATGACATAAGATTCCAACTAATTCTCATATGGGATGGCATTGTTGCCACAAATCGAAGAACATCAGGCTGCTGGCTAAGTGAACTGTGTAGTTCTTCTTCACTATTGTTCAAAACATGTAGAAACTTAGCAATGTTGGGGAGCACAAGTTCTCTGCAGTGAAGATGCAATAGGGGAACCTTCGATAAAACACTTCCCTTCTGAACATCTAGGCCTTCTGGCCGACGCAACTTGTATGGTTTTCCAGTTGTTGGCTCAATATCGATTCGTGGCATTTGTTTCCATCGGCTGTGCACAAACCAGCCATACTTGTAGTCACCCACTATTGGTGTGCCAAGTGCTTCAGCGCAATGAACACGCAACTGGAAAATGGGAACAGAAATCACATGACCTTTCTTGCTAAAACGTTACATGGCAAAACAGAAATATATTTAAACAGGGAATTATTTCAGAAAGTTAATTGATATCTTAAACTCACCACATTTGAACAATAAAGAATTCATCATGCAGTAAAACAGACAGAGAGAGAATACAAAATTGATACCAAGATACCTGATGTTTCCTGGAAGTAAATGGACGTAGCTCAACCCACGAGCATCCATTTATCTTTGGACCAAGCACCCGATATTCGGTTACAGCCTCTTGGCGTGGTTCTACAGACGAATGGTGAGCTAGTATTATCCTCTCAGTCTTCCCATCATTTAGAAGCACCTGGAATAAGAAGGCATGCAATCAACAAACAGGAAGGTGGCAGACACATTAAACATGTTATCACTGAATGCATATAGAGAAGAAATAAAAATAGAGAGACCATGAACCTTAGAAAGAGGAGCATGAATTATGCCTTCCTTCTCCTTGGGAGTCCCTATGACCAATGCCCAATACCTCTGATACGTAGCTTCACATGCATCATTCCAAGCCTAAAATAGCCAATTAATGTTAAAATTCAAATGAAAATATCAATCAGTTGTTCAGAGTGTTTCCAAAGATTCACTGACTAAACATGACGTACAGAAAATAGGAGTTCATTATTTCTTGTATGTAAGGCACCTTACAAGAAGATTTGGCATTGTTAATGTTACTGAACAACCATTGGAGATGAGATGTACTATCTTTAGTTCTCCCCAGTAAAAGGATGCCACTGGTCTCTCTGTCAAGACGGTGAACCTGAAAAAACCAACAAAATAATTAAGTTATCTTGCATTTTTAATATGCATCAAACATTTGTAATGATTACGTTCACAGTCCAAAACAGATTAATAGAGTAGAAGAGCTGAAATTGAATTACAACATTTGACATATTATGAGAAAAATAATCAGTGTTGTTAGTAGGATATTAAATGTAGTACTAAAAGTTGTTAGAAGTTGTTAAAAGATTCTAAAGATCTCTTTGTAACAATTACTTTAGGGTTCTCTTTATATAGAGGCTAGGCTGATGTACTGGTTCAAATAATTCAATTGAATAAAAAATCTTCCTTCATTCAGATTAATCCTTTCAAGTTCTTTACCGTCTAGGGCTCCTACTTCCGCACTTCTTTACCGTCTTAGCTACGGTTCTTTTTTAGGGTTGCCTAAAGTGTACCCAACTAGTTGTTCAGCCTCCTATGCCATCTCTTGACCTTAAAGATGTTCTTTGTGTTCCAAAACTTTCTAATAACCTTATTTCCGTTCAAAAACTTACTCATAACCTGAACTGTTTCGTAACCTTCTTTTACACTCATTGTGTTTTGTAGGATCTTACAACAGGGAGGATAATTGGAACTGTTATAGAACAAGGAGGGTTGTATTGCTTTAACAACTTGAGAACTAAGAATAGTATTGCTAGACAAACAACTACCTCTTGTCTCCAGTCTTGCTCTACTTGTGGGTCCTCTCAAATTTGGCTTCTTCACCAACATATAGGACATCCATCCATATTTGTTCTAAAGTCTATGTTCCCTTCCTTATTTTCCTAATGTATGTCTCTAAGCTTGGCCTTGTCGTAACATCATTTTTCAAACTAAGAACAACTTGGCCAAAATTACCAATATGGTTATGAATGGACTTACCTTCATACATTTGCATGGTATATGATTGTTTCTTCAAGCAAAAAAAGAGATTATGGAAAGACTTTCTCATGTATTGACTTTTAAGCTCTTCTCAAAGCTAGTCAACAATCTTTTCTCCAAAGACAGGCTTTAGAAATTCATCACTTAGCAATACTAATATTGAACTTTTTCTATATAGACTATTGACAAGCTCTGGAAAAAGCTTGAAAGTCAATACAAAGAAAAATCTCTCCATAACTGTCTGTCTCTTCCTACAGAAATACTTATGTACCATAAAGAGCATGAAGGTGAATTCACTTATGAATATATAGATAATTCCAACCATACTATTCGTCTGAAAAATATCGATGCTATAGTTGATGCTGAGGACCAAATTCTTATTACTTCGCCAAGAGCTTACGAAAACTTCATAGAAACAGCAATTCTAGAAAACAGTTCATTTTCCATGGAGGAAGTGAAAAAAACCTATAATCTTCAGAATTAAAAAAGTGAATTACCAGTTAATTCACATAGTGATACCAGCTCAAGTAAAGGTTTTACAATTCATATGGTGATACCAGTTCAGGTAACGATCTACATCACACAATAGAAATACGAACAATAACAAATGTAATAATTGTCAGTGAGAAGGATACAAGAAGAAAATATTCAAAGATCAATAAATGCAGATTGAATACTTGAGTCTATATCTTTTTTAAGCATAGGATATATTCACTGTATTGGTTTCAATTATAGGACTGTGCCTCAAATGAATATATTCCTATTGATAGTTGACTTGAAGATTTTTCATCCAATGAGAAACCGGGAATAAGCCAGGAAATTGAAAAAAACATTCAGAGTGGCCAAATATTTTCATCTGCTAATATTTTAGTAAAACTGGGGTGCCACCATATCTAAATGAATAAATATCCATTTGTTAGATGATGAAGTATATGCCAAATCGTTCCACTGTAATGATGAACAAGAGTTAGAGTAGTTTACTAGTTTAGGGCCCTCGTCATAATCATAGGACAGTGCAGCAGCTGCCAATGCATCCATGCTATTATGAACTGGTAAATTCCCCTAACAAAGTCATAAACAAGAAATTAAAATCACATAATAAACTCAAAGTGAATTACTGTAAATGTGAAAGAATAGAAATTTGAACCTTAACCGGCAACTTCGGAGGTTTATTAAGCACAATAATAGCTGAGTCCTGAAAGTATTACGTTTGAGCACAATACACAAATAAATAAAATATGTTTCAAAGGAATTGATCAATAAGAATAGCAACACAATAGTGCAAGAAATAAAATAAATTTGAAATTGAACGAAAGGGTATACCTTGTAAATCACAAGCCTTTGCACATACTTAATTTCGTCAGCATTTGGATATAGTGTTCCACAAGGAATAGCATCATATCTTTTGGAAATCCTAGTCTCAGCAATTGATACAGGAACGTGAACTCTGGCACCATGTTTCATCACTTCATTAGGTCTAATCTGCAGTTAAGCTGTACAGTTGTAGTATTATTAAACCTAAAACAAATCTAAAGCAGTTGACTAAAATCTGTTGTTGAAAAACCAAGACAGACAAAGTGAAAATTACCCAAAGGTTTTTTATAGAAAATAGTGAATTAACAGGATAGATGGACACGAATACCTTTCGCATAGGTTTCATCAGAGTTTCTTTCCGAGTGTAAGAGTCAGCAGCAACTACGTCCTCCATTTGCACCTAGAATAGGAAATTAGCAACAAAGCCTGTAAGTACACTTATCAATTACCAGATATATATCTGACCATTAGGCATGAACTAAATAATATTTAGTAATCAGAAATGTAGATGCTAATATCGTGTTAATTCTTCCAATTTGCAAAGTAAATAGAGTTTTACAAGAATCACCCTTGGAATGCAATAGCTGATGTCATCATAAATAGGAAGGAATCACTTCAAAATATGGATTAAGTCAAGAGAAGGAGGCACAAATAAAAGCTCTACAAAGTTAGGAAATTTTTAAAGAAAATAGGTAATAGTTTTCATGAAATAAACCCTTTTTTTGGGTATAGAGTTTGCAAGGAAACAAGATAAGATTCCTTACTAACCTTGGGTTTGGTTACATGTATGAGGAGGAGTATTTAGCCTCTTTCCCTTCCCCCATGCCTCCTATATAAGGAATTCCTTAGACTATTTTGTAAAGACTTTTACTTTGGAAAGAAGAGTCATTTATATGCAAAAGCCTTATGTGCTTGTGAGAAGTGGAGAACTTTTCTCTTTTAGATTCTTATCTTGAGAACTATGTCTCAAGTAGCAGACCACCTTGCTTATCTCACAGAGTTTGGGTGGCACAAGATCTTTTCCAATTTTTAGCTTCTTTGAGTCATAATCTTGGTCAGCTTCAAACAGAATTTAAGCTCATTAAACGTAATCTCATCTTCTCTTTGCCTTGTTTCTTCTTTCCATGGGTTGAGCATAACCACCATAGCTTTAGCCAACGACACACCAACCAATCCACCTTGGAATACAGTCCAAATTCACCAAAAGCAGCTACACCCTATTCAGAAATCATCTCTGATTATAACCCCACAAACAACACATGCAACCATGGTTATCAAACTTGTAAGTTAACTCGTAAACTCATCCAATACATTCCCACTCACCTTGGACGAGTTGACTCACAAACAAACTCAATAGACTCACTGTGAACTCGATCGATGTTGTTTCCTTTGTGGAATTAAACAACTCACTCATTTCGTTCTCCTCCCCCATTGTTGCTAGAGTTAGGGTTTGTGGTCGTTGGTTCGCGTTTGTGGTTGTCGTGCCCTCTATGTTTGCCGTTGTCTCTGTTCGTCATGTAGTCGTTGCATGGTGGTACGTGGTTTTCTTTGTTTGTCGTCGTCATCTCTGTTCCAATCATTTGCCACACAATTGGTGTGTGGTGGTGCGTTGTCGTCTGCAGTCTTTGTTCATTGTGGTTGTGCTTTGGAAAGATTTGTTGGTCGTTCTCTCCAGAGATTGTTTTTTAATTACAGAAAATTGTTTTTTAAATTCATGTGTTTTAAGGTATGTGTATGAGTGAATCAAATTCATCTCAGAGGGCAATCCAAGTGCATCCTCATCTATTAAAAGTAGATGTAAAAATGCTCCAGGAAATAGGCCAGAAATTGGATGGAAGCACGGGATAGATATTATTGGGAATGGTAAAAAGGTGAAATATAATTATTGTTCAAAGATTGTGAGAGGAGGAACATTTAGATTCAAGCATCATCTTGCTAGAACTAGGGAGGATTCTTAGCCTTGTGCTTCAGTTTCAGAAAAAATAAAAATTTGATGATAAAAGTTGTTGCAGAAGCTAAGGAAGCTTCATTGAAGAAAAGAATGTTGAATATAATTGATTAAGACCGAGAAGAAAGTTAGGGGGTTGAAGAAAGTTTGTATTGTATCTTCTATGTTCCGTCGAGGATATGGAGATTCAACCTCTCACCAATTCTTCCAGAAAAGGTCCCAGTAAGGATTTTACAGCCAATTTAAGAAAATGTCAACAAGTATATAATAAGATTAGGCAGCACATCAATGTTATCAATTGTGGGTTGCGGAAAATAGAGGAAGTCCAATATTAAGCTATATCATACAGCAGAAGTCACACAACAGTTGAAATATATGATATATCTCAATTCTATTTGCATATAAAAACACGTCATCCGAAATAAAGATTTGCATTGTATTAACTCAAAAGTTCAATTGGCTGAAGACTTATCAGACATGACAAGAGGATGCAGGACGCATGCTGCAACCATAACAATGATAGTGAATGCAATAAGAGTTACAATTGTGGAGTCAAGAAATTTCACTACGTTGGAGCACTACAGCACCTATATAACAACACTGCAGCAGTTAAATAAAGTGTAAATACAATTAGTAGACACTTACAAGACCCTCTCTGAAATGGTATTCAATGACAGAACCCCATGTACCCTTGAAGTAATACTTGATCCAATTGACAGCAGTAACATAATCACGCCGTCCAGAACCACTATTTGAGCTCTTGTCAGGCAAAGGGTGACCAGGAAAAGGAGGCAGTGATAACAGCTGTCTGGGTTTTGGACCTTCTTTAGGAGCATCCAAGCGAGCAATATTGTTAGATACTCTGATTACTGGTTCAACAGAAACAGGCCTTGGGGGTTGAATTCTAGAGTAGTGCCTCACTATGAACAACACTTTATTGTTCCTCACATGATTCAACATCTGTAGCCAACAAAGGAAAACACTGGTTCATACTATTGGGCCTTTATTTCTTCATTCAAGATAGAATTCTTCAAAAGCAATCACATTCAGTAAAAAGGTAACAGTTGAACCAGAAAAAAATGAGAAGAAAACAGGACCAATGTTTAACAAATGCGAAAGCTTGCTAATGTTGCTAAAGGATCGTGTTCTCCCTCTCTTTTCATTTATTTGTAGTTGCTAAAAAAATGGCTTTCTTGCAATATTTAGGGGATTGAGAATGGGTTACCTCGATTGAAAGCTTCGGAGCCGCTTTACAATAGGGTTTCGTCAGCGTCAGGAGCTTGGTTCTTGAAGAGTTTCACGACGGCGTCAAGGGTTTCGTCGCCGGCGACGAGGGCTTTGTCGGAAAGAGAGAACTCGCGACACTGTGTGAGAAAAAGGAACTCAGCAATGTTTTGTGAGAAGAGAACTCGCGGGTTCTTTTTCTGAGCGATTTTGAAAAAAATTAAAAAGTAAAACTCAGTTAGGTTTTATTAAACCCACATGTTCTTCCAAAGGCAATTACTTTTTTCAACCATGGTTTTCTACGTTTTAGATTCCTGAACTATGAAATTCGAAAACATGGTTTATATTGCTGATAATGTTTTCTAAATTTAGTTGAAAATACAGAATTTTTGGATTATTGAAATGTATTTTAGAAGTTTGTAATTAAAACTATAGAAATATAATTTTAATTTTGTAATTAAAACTATAGAAATATAATTTTAATTATACATTCCAGATTATTTGATTAAAATTATATTTTAAATTATATAATTTAAAATACATTTTAAATGCTAAATCACACAGTCCAAAATAAATTTTTAAATTGTACCATTTAAAATATTTTTAACTTATAAATAATTTGGAGTTTCACACACTTATACCCAACTCCATCAAAAATGTCTGCTAAAATATTACCACCAATTAAAATTTACCTCAACTCCTCTTCAAAATTTTGCTATAAAAATAATATATATTCTTTTACAATAGGTTTAATATAAAATACATTCTTTATTTATAGTAATTTGAAGTTGAGAATATTCTTTAAGGTTTAATTGGATTACTGAATAGATATGGAAAAGTTGATTTCAAATAAAAGTGTGTGAAAATTTTAATTGTTTGGATTAAAAAATAATAATAAAATTTGAGAGGAAAATTTGTGAATGATGTGATAGGTATAATAAATATATTTTTTAATATATAAAATTACAAAATTAAAAAAAATTGTGTTAATTAAAAATGAAATGTAATTAATTTATTTAATGTAATAGATAAATTAAAAAAAATTAAAATATTAAATTATTTAAATATTTTTAAAATAAATTTTAATTTATAATAAAATATATTAATTTACTGATTGAGACGAAATAATTTTTTAAAATATAACAAAAAATTTAAAATAATTTTAATATCATTATTATTTTATTATAATAAAATAATTATTATCATACAATTTATTTTTATTTTAAATATTTATATTTATTTTAAAAAAATTATAATTACATTTATATCATTATTAATTATTTTAATGATAATATTATGTTATACTTTTATTATAAAAGTTTATATAATATTTAATATTTTTATTTTTAAGCATTATTTATTATTATATTATATATATATACATATTAATCATTTACATTTTTCATATAATCGATTATATATATATATATATATTAATATTAATATATTATAATAATTAGTTATAAAAAATTATTATTTTATTATTTTAATAAAACTATTATTTATATTTTTTAGTTTTAGTTTTAAAATATTATTTATATTTTATTTTTGTAATTATTTTAACTTTATTTGTTATTTATAGGTTAAAAAATGAGACGAAAGTTTGAGAAGTTTTTACAAACATTGCCTTAATGTTTGTTTTTTTATTGGAAACCCATATAATTTGATGGGTTTTTTTATATATTACTTAACTTTTTCATTTTTATTCAATGTGAAATTTAGATTCATATTTAGAACTTAACTCACTATTAGATACCTAACAATCTCCTTCTCAAGTTAAAGTTTCTTTTTCATATTGGTAAATTCTTCCTCGAGTTCAACATAAATATCTCACTTACAAGTGTATCGCCCTTCACACACTTATATGTGAAACTTTTGTTAGAAAGGTTTTCCATCCATAAATCAAACTCATCTAAATCAATAATATATATTTATTTACCGAAACTGTCTACTGTGATATGACTTCCTACTCAGTATGTTAATACCATGGTATTTTAAGTACGTTAATACCATGATATTTTAATTATGTTTGAGAGAAATTCATGATAAGATAAAAAATATTTAATGCTTTTAAATTAATTATTCTTTCCTCAATAAAAGAATTGTGTAACACTTATTAAATCTTTAATACAACATACTAAATATTAAAGTCTGTGAAATTTTCTATTAAAATCAAATGTAAAATTTGTTGATGGCCATAATACACATATAAAACATTTCCAATAATATTAATATCCAATTAAAAAGAATTCAATCAATTGTCAAAAAATCATGATTTTCACAATTTGAGAACTACTACACACTTTTAAAAAATATCTACACTATAAATTTTGAAACATAAATACTATTAAAACCTTTCTTTCAACACGTTTTAATTTTTAAAATTGTATTTTTATTATTATGTCACGTATCTTGCTTAATATTTGTCTCTCTTAATTTATATTTTTCAATCAATTCTGACAAATAACAAAATACTAATTCAACTTTAACTTATAACAAAATACGTAACAGTTAGAAAAAAAAAATGTGTAAAGAAGAATAGTGGGCAAAGACCCATTTTTGAACCAACAAGAAACAGGCCTAGAATTTGAACCCAAATTTTGCACAAGCTTGTAACAGTCTCAACATGGTCTCATCTTATCTTATTAATTATTACAAGTTAATACAATGTTTTGTCTAGTAGCTCACTGGGTCCCCCTGTCTCAGATGACACCAACTTTATAACACCTTCACCGGAAGAAAAAGTCTCAAAGTCTCATTGTTTTGTTCTTTCTCTGATCATTGGAGTTTCTGTGAGAAACTGGTGTGGCCATGGGAAGAGCTCCTTGTTGTGACAAGGCCAATGTCAAAAGAGGACCATGGTCCCCTGAAGAAGATGCAACACTCAAAAGCTATGTGCAGGCTCATGGAACTGGTGGAAATTGGATTGCATTGCCCAAAAAAGCTGGTTTTTTTTTCTCTCTATCTTCTCTCCCAATACCATACACACATTTTTCCAACACTTTCTTGGCCACCCTTTTTCCCATTTACATCTATGAATATTTGTTGACCCTTTGTCTTGCTTTTTTCTCCCCAATTGAAGATCAAATCAAAGTTTTCTCATGATGAAGAACTTTTTTCTGGAACACCCATCTCAAGCAACAAACATGATAATCTATTTACTTTGTTCAACATGGAGTTTTGTGTTATGTATATTCATACATGCATTTTACCTTAAGTCAATTTCAATTATCATTTTCATAAATTTATTCCTACACTCTTTCTTCATCAGAAGTTGAAGCCTAATTTTTCTAAGCATTGAATTTACAAACTGCATGTTTAAGACCAAACTTGTATAGAAACTCATTTCACTATATTTATGGTACATTAATTTGAGTTACAAATGTAGCTGTTTTCTCAAGCTATTTCAGTTTCCTCAGTTTGTTCAATTTCCAAGTCCACTAGTGGCCACAGTTTTTCTGCATATGACATTATTTCTTTTGAACCCTTTTGGTCAAAATCATAAATAGCTTTTGCAGTTTACAAGGCATGAAACAAGGAATGGGAGTTTCCCCTGTTATACTCTTAATTAATCTCTCCATTTCTAGCTATTTTATCATTATTTTAATACAAAATATTCATCCAGTTTTTATATGTATAAACTTAATCTTTACTTTATTTTTTTTCTTTATTATTATTATTGCAGGCCTTAGACGGTGTGGGAAGAGTTGCCGTCTACGGTGGCTGAATTATCTGAGACCAGATATCAAACATGGAGGCTTCACTGAAGAAGAAGACAACATCATTTGCAATCTCTATGGCCAGATGGGTAGCAGGCAAGTTTTATTTTCAAATGACTTCAATTTCACACTATAATATTCACCATCCATTAAAAAATAATCAGCAGCAACAGATATATTAATAAAATACATCCACAAGAGATTATTATAATTGTAATTTAACCTATGGTTGTGATTATGTTTTTATTCACTGGAGTGTATATATGTCTGATACTATCAAAATTACAAATATAATAAAATTTTCATTTCAGAAAAAGTTATTAGTTTGGACCACATCATGTGGTACAGACCAATTTTAATATAACATGTCATTTTTTATTTTATTTTTTGTCAATGATGAAAAGTTTAAAGATAGTGTTGCAGATTTAAGCTTTATATATATTTATAACCAAAAAGAAACTTTATAATTAATTATAAACCGTGTGTTTATAATTATGTGTTGGAAAAAAACTCATCACGCGGTTTGGATTAATTTGTATATAACACACACACACACGTTGTCGTTTTTTTTTAATTACTGATTAAAAGTTTGAATATTAATATTTCATATTTATGTATTAGAAAAATCTATTTCATAACAAATTATTCTATAATTTGGGATCTCACCACACACGGTTTCGACCAAATTTTATATAACACGGTATTGTCTCATTTTTATTTAGGGATATAAAAAAGTTTTGAAAAATATTTTAAAATTTTAATTTTATAATATTTGAGAAACCCATTTTATAATAAATTATTCTATACGGACAGGGAACACACGGTTTTTCATCAATTTTTATATAATTATGTTTGTTTTATAGAGTTGAAAAAATTAAATAGAGATTTAGATTTAAATTTTATTTCTGTCATTATACATTCATAATTTTCCTAATGAAATTTTTAACTAACCAAAACCATATTTCAGAGTTTAATGGTGGCCCAATTACTTGTTATTAGGCTTGTATGAAAAGAGAAAAATTACCCATGTTTATAATATATATATATATATATATATATATATATATATATATATATATATATATATATATATATTATACATATTGATAAAATTTGTGTTTTCAGATGGTCTGCCATAGCTTCTAAACTTCCTGGCAGAACCGACAATGATGTGAAAAACTACTGGAACACGAAACTGAAGAAGAAGATGATGGCAGGAAAAGTTAGTATCAAAACATTCACTGAAAATGACACTCTTCCTTCAACTTCAACTCCATTACCAACCACCCAAATTCTCAATACTCAAAATTTATCTTTCAATGCTTCACCAAATCAAACTTCCCTACCCTTGATGCTACCAATCTTAGAAGCTAATGATGATAATGCATTCACCATTAACCAAAAAAACATCATTAGTTTCGACCAAACGAATCATCATGGCTTGTATAGTCCACAACTCATGCATGGTGTCTCACAGATTGGTGCAAGTTCAAGGATCAACGATGATAACAGTAATAGTCACATGGTGTCATTGTCTCAAGAGGGTTCAAGCAGCATTTCGGATTCATCTTCAATGAACTACAACAAGTGTGTCGTGTCACAGCCTCAGCAACAACATGATGAATCTATGGACATGTTGATGGATTTTGGATTTGGATTTCCCTATGATTTTGCCAATGGTTCTAACTGCCATTATGAGAGAGTTGGCGAAATTTTTGCTCCAGAGTGTGTTGATTTTAGCTATGCTGACATAAAGCCACATTGACCAAATCAAAGTGTTATAGCTAACTAGTTATTTTATCATACAATGTAAGAAAAAAAATGCAAAAGCTTATGTGAAGACTTAGGTGACATTTAGTTTTCTAGTTCGTTGATGATCAACTTTAGTATATTAGTATGTAGTTCATAGTTTAATTAGGTCAAAGTTTGAATTAAGCAAATAAAAATGTTAAAGATTATTGAGTAGATGCTCTTGTGTTATTTGTTATTAAATTATGAGGTTCATGCATGGTATTTACTTTTGCTTTGGTTGTAGGGCCAAGAAATATGGTTATTTATTTGGTTTTTGTTTGATATAAGGAATTTTTTATGTCCGTGTGTTTTGATGACACAATCATGTTGGTCACGAAAGTTGCATGGAAGGGCGACCAGTTCAAACCCTAGAATTGAATATTGTGTGTTTCTTCTAGCATTGAAAGATTCTCTATCTTTCTCTCTCTGCTCGCACCCCTTGTGATGCACTTTCATCAAGAGTCATATGGTAAATAAATGATCATTCTGAAATGGATGAAAGATGTGAGAAAAAGAGAAGTTAATAAATGTGGTAAACATGCAATGAATATTTCATTCTGCAGAGGATGAAATGGAAATTGAATACAAAAGTAAGTGGAAATGGACGTAAAAGAATATAAAAATTATATTAGTTTATTGCAAAAAAATCCGAAAGATTACTTATTATAAATTTTGTTTTATTTTAATAAATTTAAATTTAATGTTTATAATGTGTGTGTGTGTCTATATATATATATATATATTATTTTATATGACTATATTTATTATATAAATATATAATGGAATAATCTATTTAATTTATTGTTTTAATTTATAACAATATATGATGAATATATTTCCTTTATATTAATTATATAATAAATAAAGTGTATACATATTAAGTTATTTTTTAAAATAGTTTATTTTTTTTTTCATTCATCGTTATCTTTATCGTTATATTTATAGCAATTTTTGTAAAATATTATTAAAAATAAAATATGAAAATGATTTGTGTGTTTTATGTACTATTTATAAATAAAAATGTGATTCTAAACGGATGCATGATTTTCTTACACTATATATGTTTAATAGAGAATTCTTACTAAATAACATTTTTTTCATATTATTTAAAGAATGTCAAATAAAAATATATATTATAAAATAATATAAATAGTTTAAAATGTGACTTTATTTACTAATTATATTCTTTTAGATAATATCATCATGAAATTATTATAAGCCCATATTAAATTTGGGGCAAATTTCATATTTTGTAAGTATTAGAAAAACTAATGAATGTTAATTAAATTTTTAAAATTTTATGAGAATTTATTGGCTGGATTAAAATTTCATTTTGATGGAGAACATTTAAACAAAATTTAGTTTTTGTTAGTTCAAAGCGTTAAAGAATTTGAATATTTTATTAAGTGAAAAACATAGGTGTTGAAATAGCCTTATCTTCTTTTATATATATAACTCTAATTAGTCACATCCCAATACGACTTTAAAATGTTGCCAAGACAAAGAAAAGTTATATGTGTCTCAGTCTCTTTCCCTTAAAATAATTTCCATAGTTAATAATTATAATTCTACTTGCAAATAACATTTGTATAATTAGGTCAATGTCTGCTATATTGTCTCACACTCGAGCTGTTACTTGTTTTCTGAGTTAAAATCACAGTTTTTGTGATTTTGATGACTACTTTAATCACTACAAAGTTCAGGAATCTTATCCTTAAAAATAGAATAAGACTACTTATGTCATTGTTCATGTGCCAACCATAGACTGCCAAAGCTTACTTGATTTTTGCTCATTGCTTTTAATATATGTTGCATTCTATATTTTGTAGAACATCAATGCATTGATTGTATTTAAATATTGTTTATCTTCAATTTATAAGTTCTATAATGTTTATAGATTTACAATTTTGAAAGAGAAATTAATATTTCGGAAATAAATTTTACAGAATTGGAGTGATATGAAATTCAGATTTCCAAATTTATATTTGAAATTTTTTATATCACTTTTAAATTTTTTTTTTTTTTACAAACTAAAGAAAATTTAACATGTTCCAAAACTAAAAATTTGAGATTAAAAAACGAAGAGTGGCACATTCTGAAAAATCATGCAAAAAGTAATTCCCATACAAAATTGGAATGCCTTGAATGCTGGCCAACACAACTTGTTTATTCTCATGTTTGCATATATCAATTTAATCACATGTTGGAATGATGTTCTACATCTGTTTCCTCGTGGCTTTACATATAAGGATGAATATTCCTTGACAAATAGCTTTAATATAAAAAAGACAAACATTATGATAAACACTAAAGACCAAAACTTGATATTCTTTTTTCTAAACATGGTTCACTTTTACAGTTGAACTATATGAGACATGCTTGTATTTTCATATAAAACAGGAAACACCACCTTTGAAATTATTCTCCATTTCGTATCCTTTCATCATTCACAAGTTCCAAAATGTTGCTGAAAAAAAAAAAAAAAAAAAGTCCCACAATGTTAGATTTCAGCTTTAACACACAACAGCCCCCAAATGAAAATTGCTTTGGGGAGGAAGCATGTTGAGTTAAAGATGATTAATAGTTTATTGAGGTGACTCTTCTATTACTCCAAAGCTATTTAAGAAAATTTTTAAATTATTTTTTTAAGCAATCTAAATTTAAGAATAAGAATAATAAATTTTGTTATGTATAATAATTAAATCTAAATTAAAAATATAAATTATGAGGTATTTGAAATTTCTTAAAGTTGCTTCCATTAAAACATAATTAAATATAAATTACTTATGATAGAATAGAGATCATAAACTAATTTTTTTAATATATAAAGCAAGCTGTGTTGTGATGTTCTATGGGAAATGTTATTAGTTGTTTTTTTTACTTTCATTAATCAATTATATAAATGTCTTATTGTTAGAATTGTAAAATTAGGAAAAAAATTTATTATTACACTTTCTAATAAAAACTTTCAATTTCTTTCTATTTTTGATTAGTGTTGTTACCATGTTTTGAAAATGGAATCGAATAGTTTGCTTAGACGGAAAAACTAACTACTTCATCCATTTAAATAAATCACGGTTCAAACGGATCAAAACTTTAAAAAATTTAGTAAAAACGACTAAAACATTATTTAGGATGGGTCAATAGAATCTTTAGTAACTTCATGATACTTTTTTCTAAAGAAAATGAAAATCGACAAAAAATAATTTTTATTATTTTTAAATATAAAATTATTATTAATAAATATTTATATATATTATTAAATTTTAACTTAAGTATTATAATCTATTACATTCAAAGTTTTGTTTTTATTTTAAATGCTAAGAATATATTTCAAACTCAATGGTCTTCAATATCATCATTAGCATTTTTCTAAATTAAAAACAATATCATTGTACTTTTCAGTCTTGATATGGTCCACTAACAAAAAAGAAAAACTGTTATTCGCATAGAGAAAGATGTTCTAAAAATTAAAAATATCTTAGTGTGGAATTTGTATATATATTACGTCTTCGGTTACTAATGATTTACAATTATTATAGTATAAAATAATATGGTGATATTTTTTATAGGTAAATTAATTTTTTTCAATAATCACTATAAGAAAAATATGGTATTAGACACCAATTTTAACTACTAAAATAATTATTAAATTAGGTTTTAGTTGTTAAATAATTATAAAATATAATTAATAATTAAATTTAGTAATCAATTAAGTCAAGCTAATTGGTATCTAACATTAACTACCAAAGTTTTAGACATTTATATAATTAAATTTGGTTACGATCGTTGTCGTGTGTGCTTGACATGACATTTATTTCAATCATTATTAAAAAAATTTATTTTCAATGATGACTCAATTAATGATAGATTGAAAATTGTTGTCAAAATTTATTGGGAACCATCGTTAAAAACATAAGTTTGTTTCTTAAGTCAAAATTTGTTGGAAACCATTGTTGAAGACTAAAATTCTTTTAAATCATTTGTATCACATGCAAATTAATCCTTGAAGAAGAATGTGACATTAAATAAACCATATAACTTTAAAAATACACATAACTTCAATATGAAAGGAGAACAAAGATATATGGAATGATTTGGTCATTTGGACACGGTCCAAAAACAAAGATATATGGAAAGAGACATATATTCAATCTATGTTGCTTTATATAACTAAAACTAAAATAAAGACAAGTTTATAAGTTCATAATATAAATAACCACGACGTAAGTGATTATATAAAATAAGCTAATAATTAATCATAAATTAGTTGTGTTATTTATTCTTAATTTTGAGAACTCACTTGTTCTTTAAAGCTCTCATGCCTTTATGCAACTTTACCAACTAATAAGTATCATTCTCATGCAAAGACTTCATCTCATTTTGCATGGCCTTAATTCATTAAGCTTTGTGTTCATCTTTCATAGCCTTTTTATAACATTCAGGTTATCTCCCATTAGTAAACAAGATAAACTCATTTGTGAAGTACTTTAATAAAGGTTTTATGTTTCTCGTAGTCCTTCTAGATGTCTTTTTAGGAATTTCCAAAGTTGTTTATTTATCATTAGCATCATCACCAACTTTATCATGCAACGGATCAACTGTTCCACCTTCAGTTGCACCTGTATCCTGTTGGTCATCTTGAGCTTCAACTCTACCATGCTCTATCATAGGCACAGAAGAAGTAATATCCAAGTCTAAGACGTCATCACTGGGCTGGAACACTAATATTTTAGCTTTGTCGACATCTTTCAATGTCAGATATTCAACAAAACAACATCCATAATTCAAATTATCTTCTTACAAATAAGATCACAGAACTTATAACCAATTTCATCCATGTCATATCCAATAAAAATACATTGCGTAGTCTTCATGTCAAACTTTGATATCTCATCTTTGAGAATATGAACAAAAACTCTGCAACCAAATACCACAAGTGATCATAAAACATCTTTACTTGACTATACCTTTCTGAAACTTCATGTATAGGAATGTTTGATAATTGATTTGAACAATGCTCAAAGCCTCCCCCAAAAGGAGTTTGGCAAATTTGCTTGCGACAACAAGCACCTAATTATTTCAATCTAGGTTTTATTCATCCTCCCAGCCAAACTGTTCAACTGAGGAGTCTCTACAAAAGTTTTAGAATGTTTGATTCCATGCACTTTACAATAAAGCTTCAAATGGTCCCAAATATTCACCGTCATTGTTAATGTGAATGCATTTAAACTTCTTTCCCATTTCTCTTCCAACTAAACCTTGAAAAATGCTTGAACACACCCAAAACTTGATACTTGGTCTTCAAAGTATAAACCCATAATTTTATGGAATGGTCATCAATGAATGTAACAAAGTAGACATACCCTCCAAGTGTTATTGTCTTCATAGGGCTACATACATCATAATGCACTAAATCAAGTATCTCTGACTTCCTTGAAGGTGAGTGACTTTTGAAAGAAACTCTATTTTTCTTTTTAGCAAATCAATGAGAACATTTATGCAAATGTACCCTTGCAACACCAGACAATATATTTTTTATGGCTAAAATAGTCGTTCATTTCTCACTTGTATAACATAACATTTTATGCCACAAGTCAGCTCCATCAACAAACTTAGTTGCATAAACAACATCTTTTACAATTTTAGCCTAAGTTATATAAAGTGTTAAATGCTTTAGTACCTCTACCCACAACAATAAAATCCTTACTGAGATTTCAGCTATCACCTGAAAATAAGTTGTTATAGTTTTCATCACACAACTTACCAACAAAAAACAAGCTTAACCGAATGTCTACAACATGCTTAAGAATTAGTCTAGAGCCATTGAACATCTCCAAGCAAACCTATCCAACACCAATTTGCTACACCTTTCATGAGTCATTTTCATGTTGCCAAAATCACCAAGAGTGTAGGAAATAAACAAATATCTCCTGGATCACCCAACTGGTTGACCTATCAACAAAATTTGCAAATTCAAACTCTTTAACTAAAAAGAAGTTAACAAAAGTTGCATTGACCAATTACTGTCATCTTTCTTCTTACCTTTGTCTTTGTTAGCCTTTTTTATTATCATTTTTCAACTTCTTACAATATTTCTTCATGTGCCCCTTTTTACGACAATAATGACACTCAACAATTTTGTACCTACATGTAGACTTGTTCCTTTTGTGATCTTTATTTTTTAGAGCACGATTATTGTTTCTCCCTCTATGTTCAGAAACTAAAACATGTGGTTAAGCATGTGAATTTCTTCTAATTTCTTCATTCAAAACACTATTCTTGGCAAGGTCCATAAAGATGATGCCATTAAGAGCATACTTGGACAATGAAGTTATGTGATTTTTTCACAAATATAGTAAAGAGCCAAGAAGTAATAGTCCTTGAATTTCTCCATCAAATTTGATACTCATAGGAGACAACTAATTCATAATTTCCTATAAGTTTTTCAAGTGGTTTGTTATTGATGTTCCATTAGTACATTTAAAAATTAGTAGTTGCTTTTATCAGAAACATTTTGTTGTTCTCAAATTTTTAAGCTTAGTCTATAGAGGTCGAGCATGTGTCTATTCAACAATTTGGTTCAAGATATTATTGTCAACCCACTATCTAATATATCTACTGACCTATTTATGCAACATATTTCATTATTCCTCAGTTGTATCACAAGGTTTCTCGATACCAAAAACAGGTTGATGAATTTTTTTTACATAAAGCAATCTTTTGCTTTTTGTATTCCAAATATTATAATTGGAGTCATTCATAGTAATCATTCTACTAGTGCTAACTTCAATTGTTCACCAAACCACAAGCCCTAAACCTGAGGCTTTGACACAAGACTGATAGAGTCTTGTGGTGGAAGCGATAAAATTCACTATTGACAAACATATAGAAATACCTTGAACACAACCAATCAACCAAAAACAAAAGCTAACATGCATTCAAAAATAAAAAGTAAATCAACACCAATAGTTAATCTGGGAAAACATCTCAAGAGAGATAAAAAAAAAAAACATACAGGACAATAAATATTTCAATAATATCAAATCAAAGGTACAAGTCTTACTAAAACAATCACAAAACATATCAATACAACTCGTTCTAATCCTCAAATGGTTACCAACCGTGGCCCAAATATCAACAAGTTGAAGTTTAACGAAAAAGAGTTCAAGAACTTTGTCGCCAAAAAATTGCCTCTCACGAATTTTATAGGAATAACTTAGAGTTTTGATTTCAAATTTGACCGTCCAAAATGAAGCACTATGAGTGAAAAAACTCCAGTAAAAATTTCAGCGCTATTGAAGAAGATTTCACTGTTGAGTATTAAAAAACTAGCAGTGACAAAAATTTACTGTGGACAACAGTACTTCGCGAAATTCCCGATGCTTTTAGACCTCTAGTGGACAAGTTTAAATTGAAGAAATATAAGTAAAAAATCTTCAGTAAAAATTGCAGCTCTACATGATAATGTTTCATCATCGAATTTTCAAAACAACTGATGTTGGTTGTAGGAAGTGACTATGAAATCACCAGTCTCTCTTTTCTTCAAAGTAGCCGCATACTCACTTCTCCATACTAAGGTGCACACACTTAGATAAGTTTTCTTTTATTTCACCCTAATTATAATATGTTGCATTGTATTGGGCTTTCATGTGTTATAAACAAAAAAATAATAATAAGTTTGAGTCTCGCAAAGAAAGAACTAACCCAACAAATATTTTTCATCTTGATTAGGTCGAGACACTTAACACTCCAACTTATTGTTTAATTTTTCTAGACAACATCTCTATTATTATATCATCACGGTTATAAGTAATATGAATTTGTTTTCTAATTTTAGAATTCAATATATCCTGTATCTACCTAACATCAATTTACTTAAATCGTGCATAAAAAGTAAAATTCATGAATAATATCGTAATTGTCACAACAACATGGTCATGCATGAAACCAAATCGAGAAGAAATTTTTTCATAAATATAATTTTTTCATAAATATCACGTAACTTTTTATTTATTTAATTTTAACTATTCCTATAAATTCCTAATAAAGGATGCACTGTATTAAAATATAAGATAAATACATCTACCATAGTTAACTAGGAAACCAATGACTTAAAATAATGATAAAAGTAAATATAAATATATATATACATATATTCTAAATTAATTGTAATAATTAATTTTATAATTGAAAATCATGTTTACGCTTTCACATTAAAGAAGTTAAATTTATAGCCTAAATTCAGACTCTCTCTTGTGTGATCTTAAACACTTCCCGTCACCTGCTAAAACTGAAATGGAAGTCATTGATAAATTAAATGTAATTAGCAAGCTAAAAATATCAGTCATTCTTTTAACGACTAAATATTCTTTATTAAAAAGTTAATTATTATTTATTCTTATAGTTTAAAAAACTTTCGTTTTTGTAGTTATCATTTTTCACTTTTTTATGTGTTGAATAATGCCATTTAAAATTATTGTGACGTTTCGATTTATGATGGTATTAAACAATTTTAGACGAGAAAGATAAAAAAGATAGATTTGTTTTATCTATATTGATTATAAAATCAGTTTTTTTACACCAATAAAATCGAACATTTTAAATTATAGAGATTAAAACAAACTGTTGTAATTACGAGAACAAAAATGATAATTAAGCAAAAAAATCTAAAACTAAATTAAAACTTATTATATTCACGTGAATAAAAAACGTATTTATTCTGAAGAGTAAAAAGAAGAAGCAGGGTTAGGGAGAAATTTCGGAAAACAAATTCACAAAATTTTTCTCTGAATGTATTAGATCTGAAATAGTTGCTACTGGAAACTGCATTAATCCAAATCGCTGCATTTGATTTAACCGTTTTCCAACCTTCCTCTTCAGATCAGATCAGATCAGATCAGATCCACAGCGTCTCGTTTCGCGAATCCACCGCCATGGATTTCATGAAGGTCTTCGATCAAACCGTTCGAGAAATGTGAGCGAGCTCGATCCTTCCTGCATCCTTTTTGCATTGCCATTTTTGTTTTTTGTTTTTTTTCCTTTTTTAAATAAAAAAATCAAAATCTATTTCGATCTTATATTCGAAAATGTTAGTTCGCCCTGTCCTTACGATTGCGATGTTTGTTTATGCGAAAACAGAAAGAGAGAGGTGAATCTAAAGGTGCTTAAGGTTCCGGAAATCGAACAGAAGGTAACACTCTGACTGTTGTGATTTTTGTTTTATTTGTGCGGAGTATATAAAAAATGTTACAATTCGTGCTATTTCGATTTGAAACTCCGTTGTTAGAGTCCGAGAAGTACAATATATTGGATTTCTGCGTTTCTCTAGAATTGATTTTAATGGAATAGTGCTTCTTTCTCTACCTATTATCAAGTAATTTTTGAATAATTTGTTGATACAATGGTGTTGGATGATTGCCAGATTTTATATATTTACAAACTATCAAGCCACTAGGATTGAGCCACTGGTATTATTTTATTGACTGTTTTACCATTTTTAACAAATTAGGTGCTCGATGCAACTGATAATGAACCTTGGGGTCCTCATGGTACTGCACTGGCAGAGATTGCACAAGCTACCAAAAAATTGTAAACAACTATCTATGTACCTTTTTTTCCGGTTATGTTGCTTCTATTTTTGTTTGTTTTTTTTTTTTTTTTTTTTTTTTTTTTTTTGTTTTCATATTTAGAGAAAATTTCTGATACCTGTTCTACTAAACTATTGCTTCTGCAATGCTAGTACGGAATGTCAAATGGTCATGAATGTCCTTTGGACAAGACTGGGGGAAACTGGAAAAGACTGGAGATATGTATACAAGGTAATGCTTTCCAAATAATCATGTCATTTCCTAAGATTTTAAGATTCAAAGAGAAGGCTTTTTTGAGGTATTTTCTGCGTTGATACATACAATTTGCTGTTCTTTCAATAACTTGAATTACGTTTATGTCAGGCGTTAGCGGTTATAGAGTATTTGGTAGCGCATGGATCTGAACGTGCAGTTGACGACATTATAGAACATACTTTTCAGATTTCAGTAAGGGAAATTCTCTTGTATTTAGCTAATTTCATGCTTGCAATTAACAACTGTTCTGACAAGTAAAATAAAAGAGTATTTTCTGACGTAATCTTAATTTACTTTGGATTGGTATAGGCACTTTCTAGTTTTGAATATGTTGAGCCAAATGGGAAGGACGTAGGACTCAATGTAAGGAAGAAGGCTGAAAACATTGTGTCCCTTTTGAATGATAGAGATAAGATACATGATGTCAGAAATAAAGCTGCTGCAAACCGTGACAAGTAGGTCATATTTGTCAATCTTTACATCCCAGAATTATCAGGTCTACAAAACTGCTACAATAGAATGTGTAGTCAGAAAATAATTTTCTTATTTTTCTTTTGTGTGCTCAATGTAGGTACATTGGAGTTTCTTCTAGTGGTATTACGTACAAGTCTGGTGGGTCCGCCTCTTACAGTAGTGGCGGCAGCTATCAGAGCAGTGGTAAGTATGGAGGCTTTGGATCTAGAGATGGTGACAGGTTTGGTGATAACAATAGAGACCAGGCGGGATCCTATGATGAAGATTACCATGGGAAATCACACCATGCCGTTGGAAGTGATAATCAAAACAACTCCTTCAGGAAGGGTTCTGCACGCTCTGTCAGGTAGGACAATTCTAACTGCTCTTATGGTTGGCAAATAACGGTAAATGTATTTTTGTGACCGTTCCATTCTATAAACGGAGTATATTGCCACAGCCTTAGGTGTGTTTTTTGAGAGCAACTGATGATTATTTTACAACTTAGTGCATAAATTTAGTTATTACTGTGAATTTAATTAATGATGGATGGCATTGTGGCTTATGCTGGAAAGCAATGTGACTATAATAGAATAAAATGACATATGTACTTATGAAAAAAAGGATGGTAAGGTTGTGTCTTGATACTAGTTTATATAGAGTTTGAATCCATAAGCAGCATTTTTTCATATGCATTGGTAAGGTTGTGTACAATGACCCTCCCTCGTACCTTAGCATAGTGAGGAGCCTTTTGGCCCCAGAAGAACCTTTTGGCACTACACTATGTTAGTTTTATTTGTTGTATATACAAAAGGTAAAGAAAATTTTTGGAGGTGGATTAATTCATTATAAGCATAGCATTATGCAAATAAATATCTGCATGTTTAAGTTTGACTCAGTTATATCCAATATTAAATAATATATATTAACGTGCTAAAAAAATATTTTAATTTATATCTTCCTTTACCATGGAGTCTGAAACAGCCTTGGTGCAAAATGAAACTAATTTTGATACTATTACTCATAGAAGCAAAATATTAAATGAAAGATGAATAATAATTAGAAAAGCACCACTTTAGATATTGATGACATAAGATTAAGATTAGCACTAATTGTAATTTGCCCGTGTTTACTTTCCAAAAGTTTTTCTTAAGTTGTTAACTTCAGAAGAAATTTTATCTTGTGGATCAGTTGAAGTATTAGAGAGGCGTACATAAACAAAAGATTATCGAAGCAGAAATGAAGTTAAATATTGTGTCAGGGTCCGAGACATGTTACCTGTGCATGATACATGTTAGTTTTAAATGGGGAACTTGGTTAGTTAATTATATGCTTATCTCAATTAAACCTTTTTCTTGGCTTTGGTTTTTATTTAGGCAAATTTTCCCTCTCCATACTGCAATGATTTTATTGCCCTATCCTTATTCCGGAATGTCTGTCTTGCAGCAAAAGTCAGGAGAACAGGTCATCTAGAGTATCAAAGTCATCAACTAATGCAAATAATTATGGTTCAGTTCCTTCTCAAAGTTCAAGCGTACCTGCAAACAATACTGAGGATGACATGGATGATTTTGATCCAAGAGGAACTTCTACCAGTAAGTATTCTGAAAAGAAAATCTCCAATATTATAGTTGCTGATTCTATTGATCTATTCATTTTAGAGAACTATTTATTCCTTTAAGTGGAATATGAATTAATGTGCACATTTTATTGTTATATATATGTGATGCCCATGCAACTTGTACTTTTGAGTTTCAAGCCTTCCAAGTCCAAAATACTGGTAGTAGATCAATAATCGTTCTAACCATCAAGTTGACTACAAACTATAGTAAATCCCCTTTCTTGCGATTCTTTGACAGTGACTTGCTTTGGTTCCATTCATTTAAAATAAATATTAATCTATTCATTCAAGTTGAGTATAGAGTACTGTGGTGCACATTTTACTGTTAAATGTGTGATGCACATGCAACTTGTACATACAAATCTTCAAAATTCAACCTTAAAAGCTAGTTGTCCGGGTGAACAAGTCACTTCATTACTTACTCTACTGAGCATCCTGTACTACTCAACGTCAACTATCCATAATACCCGAGTCCCTATCATGGACTTTCAAACACTGGTAGAACCCTCCCTTAGGTAGTTCTCAGGGCACCAGCCACTTAAGTGAGTACTCCATTGAGCATTTCATACTACTTGACGTTCGTCTTTGGCATCCCTTTACTTTTCTTTCTTTGATTTTGCCCTGCTTTGTTTACTCTTATAATGACAGACTAAGGCCATTTGGTTCTGAAACAACCAAAGAATAAGTTTTCTGTAAGTTCTATACCCTCTATCGGACTAGCCACTTGCCTAAAAGGAAGGAAAACCAAAATTAAGCATGTGGTGATAAAAAACATTTGGCGTATGTCTCAAGTAGTGAAAGATGACTAGTATAGTCTTCTCAAGAATTGGTTCTCAATAACAAAACCCGTTATGTGAAAATTATTTGAACTTGATTGAAGTGAAAGAATTTCATTTTTTGACATGAATTACATTAAAAGCAGGTAAATACTACATTAAAAGAAATTGAGAAATATTTACACAGAAATTGTAAAAAATAGTTAACAAACTTTAGGGTTGGAATCTTTTCACTCCTCTTCCTATGTAAGCTACTTCCACTCCCAATTCAAGATGTAAATCTCTTGATCAAAGTTCAAATTTACCAAATTAAGTTAAATTCAATTCCTTGGCATTTAGCTGCTTTGTTCAATTCAAGAATCCTAGCTTAGTAGCCCCTAAATCAAACAAGTATTAAGCAAAGTGATTTTTGAGATCTCTTAACTGCCTAGTCCTATTCCTAGAATCTTCACCAATTATTGCGATTCTCTTCAAATTTCAATTCAAACCAATATTCTAATTGTGAAATTGACTCTTAAGTTCCACCCAAAGGTGACCAATCTAAAAGAAGCATTAAGCATGGAAGGGATCACTCAATTAAAACATAGAAAGGAGCTTGAATTGAAATGAAAAGAATCAAATCATAGAAGAATTGGAATGAAATTCATCCTTCCTTAACATAAATGTTTAGTTGCACATGGTTTAGAAAGAAAGTAGAGGATAGAAGAAGAGAGAATAGAAAAAACACTATTAGAATTTTATAATCATGCAAGGTGATTCCTCAAACTTGAAGTTCTAAACTATAATGTCATAAGAGAGTTCGAAGGAAGAGGTTTGAGTTTTGAAGCCAACAAAACTCAAAAGTTACGATGTTCAGGGAAACCTAAGTATTTATTTTAGTGTGATTTGTTCTTGTTAGTGTTAAGCTAATGGGCTTGAGTGTTTCAACACGCTTCGTTCTGCATGGTAATGCACAGGAGGTGTGATAACTTAGTTTTTTTCATGTAACTCCCCTTCGGTGTGCTAATGTTCAAGCCATTTTGTTCCAATGCTTGTAAAACCCTTTTCTCCAACTACAAACAAATACCTGTGCAAATGATGGAAAGGTGAGTAGGAATGGGTAGTCATCATTCAAATAAGAAAATATCCCAATGACAATTAAAATAGAAAGTATTAATATGTCATTAAATATAAAATCGAATAAATTTGATTTCTCTAAGTTTCCATAAATATATATAGTATGCACTTTGCAGTAGCTGGATTATTTTACCTTTTAAATGATATGGAATAATTTCTTTCTTTCAACAGAAACTTCAGCAGGAAACTCTAACCAAGTTGATCTCTTTGGACAAGATTTAATTGGTGACTTCATGGATGCTCCAGCATCTGTTCCTGTAGAGAAGCCTGCAACTGGTAATTTGCCAGAGGTTGATCTTTTTGCAGATGCATCATTTGTATCAGCAACACCTCAAATGGACAAAGGAGCCAGTTCTCAACCACAGGTTAGATTTTATCATCTATGTTGTTAGTGTTACACTTTTTTTGATGTCAGCCTCCAGTCACCTAGTTGTTTAATGGAACAAATGTCTACTGTTAGTAACGTCCTAAGCACAATACCTACTTCTCCCCCCGAATAGTCAGGATATTGCCAATATTGCTCAAATATGACTTGACCATACAATTGAAGCAAATATATTGGTCTATTCTTTACGTTGAATTATAATATCAGTTTCATTTCCAAAATAATGTTTGATATATTATTCTGGCTAACTGTAAAAGTTGGCACGCTTAAGTGGTCATGGAGGGGAATCAAGACCGGAAGGCAAGGTGCACCTTTTGTAGTATTAGTGTTGTGCAATTTTTTCACATGGTTCCAAGTTTATTTATTGCATGTGAGAAAAACTGTCTTAAAATTTTAAAATTGTGAGTGTGAATTACTCGCGGGGGAGAATAACAAATTTACGTGGTTACCTTCTTTCTCTACATTTTTTCTGTCACAGTGCTAAAATTCCTTTTGTGTCTTGTTGATTGTGTGTATAGGCTGAGGTGGATCTATTTGCTTCACAACCAGCAATTTCTACAGTAACACCAACAGTTGACTTGTTTTCCATTTCTGAACCGGTAGTGCAGCCGGACAGCAAGCCAGAGAAATCTGGTCCTGTGAATAATAGCTCGTTTGATCCCTTCGCTGCTGTTCCTCTTAATAATTTTGATGGATCTGATATTTTTGGTGATTTTACTTCTCAATCTGATTCTGTGTCTTCCCAGCCCTCCGATAACATTGTCAGTGATGGCAAACATGATAATATCACTGGTAAATCTTTAGCAGACTCTAAAGTTTCACCTAAAAAGGATACTTTCCAGGTGAAGTCTGGTGTCTGGGCTGATTCACTAAGCCGCGGACTGATTGATCTCAATATAACTGCCCGTAAGTTAATTATCATGACTACTAGCTTAGCTTTATATTATGTGTCTTTTATGGTCCTTTTTCCTCCAAGGGTATGTTAAAGCACCTATGGGACAGTACATGGTGCCTCTAACAATTAATGCATTGTATTCTCGTATATGATATCTTAAGGATGCAATAGTCCCTTGCTAAAAGATATGAGTACGTTATTAATTGGGTTGGATGATCTTAGCAACCTAGTGTGTTCATCCACTTCCCCTTTGCTTCACTTTGCTTGTGCAATTTGATTGAGTGCTTTCATGTAGTAAATGTGCTCTAAAAAGTGAAACTTAGTTCTGTTTCTTTGCTTATTTATAGTAGCTTCTGGTACTTTTTGCAGCTAAAAAAGTATCCCTTGCGGATGTTGGGATTGTGGGTGGCTTGAGCGATGGATTCGACGAAAAGGAGAAAGGCCCTCAACCTTCATTTTATATGGGGAGAGCTATGGGTTCAGGATCTGGTCTTGGTCTTGGTAGGTCTGGATTCACTCCTTCACAACCAGCACCCGGAGACGACATATTCTCAAACCTTGGTACCCAACAATATCAATTTGGTGGGTTCCAAAAGTAAAATTCTGACTCATACCCCGTCACATTTTCACTCATTCTTTGTGTGTCGGCATTACAGAGCTTGTTAAGCTTTTTGGCATGGTTTTGTTGGTATATATTTCTCAATATTTTGTGATTAAATTATTTTAAACCTTAAGCTACTGTTGCGTATAAAATGCCATCCAGCGGACTAAAGTGCTGAAATATATGGCGGCACTGCTTTGAGTTGTAAAATATCCGTGTCAACTGTAAGAGGTTGCTGTTGCTGTTGATGTGTTAGAATCAACATGCCGTTTATTTTCCTTGCTTCTTCCCTTGTGCCTAACATTTATGTGTTGAAACATTTATTAGAACTTTAAAGAATAGGGTGGGTTGGTGACGGAGAGGTCAGGAAGACTCGAGAGGATATTTGTTTTTTAATATTTTGCATTTGGAACAAAATGTTTTCTAAATTGTCCTGTTTTTTACATCAAGAAACAATTATTCGTTAATTGCATCTTTAAGTGACAAACGGAAACGAGAGTTTATTTGAACTTATGTACTCGTACTAAAAACAGATATAATTGATATCGTGCGAAATTGGGTTTCAAGTTTTACTAACTCAATCCATTGTAGATGAGCTATCTAATGACTTAAATGCCAAGTTAGTTGAGGAACGTAATAGTAGATTTTCGTGTTCGTTTTATTATCGAAAATGATTGGCTAATGTTTACTTATCCCTCACCTCTGGAATTTATTACTGCAGGATAAATAAAAGCATTTATAAAATTGCCTTGAACTTCTTTTTATCTATAGTTAGAATATAGTTAGAATGGGGTTGTATTAGTAAGAATTTCAATTTTTTTAAAAATTAAAATAGTTTAATTTGAATCGTCGTCTTAATGTTTTAAATGTCTTGTTTATTTCTTCATATTCTCAATTTAAGATTTTTAGGATAAATAAAAGAGAGGGAGAGTGAAGTGGGTAATATTAAAAAGTTAAAAACATGTCGACTATCAGTTTAAAATTTGATAGATCTAACAGGAGACATATAAGCTCCAACGCACTAGTTTATTGCAAATTAATTACAAGCTTGTAAATCATCCATTGTTGAGTTGGCAAATCATTGACGTCGAGCAGCTCCATATTTATGACTATTGACATAGGATTTTAACTTAGCCTTAAATCAAATTCTAACATTCTCCGTTTTCATTTTAATATGTTCTATCATCATCATCAACTATTATAATAACAATAATAATAATAGTTGAGCCGCCTAAACTAAACAAAGTTTAAATGCTTCATTCATTTTTAACTTTTGTTGATTTAACTTTTTTTTTTTCACTTTTCCACTAGATACAGGATGGGAAAAGGAACCTCAAGTATTAGAATATATCACATCCCTGCCCCCACAACTCAAGTCCAACTATGAGAGGCAGTATGGCAGGAACCCATTGGATAAGAAAAAAGGTTTATTGCAAAAGTTCAGTTGAAAGAGATGTAAGGCACAGGGCATTTCCTTACTACATATCCAACATTCTACCTCGAAACATGGCCTCGGCTTTCCTCACTTCCTTCACTGGTCCGATGATAAAGACCTACAAAAGCAAAAGATGATCGTGGAGATTTTAATAACAGATTAAGGGGTAAGATATTAGAATGCCACTGTAGATGAACTTCGGAATAACCAACAGTAAAGGGTTCCATAGGGATTGTCTATCATATCCACTATATCGGTTGCAGAGGATCCTAACCTTTCATTAATTTCCCTTATATGTAATAATTTAATCATGAAATAGAATTTTGAAAAAGTTAACGGTGCAGTTTAATGTCTTTTTCACCTCAGATGATGTTATTCCTTGATGGCATAAAAAATTAAACATAATCTATGGTACGGAAAGTACCAGAGAAAAAAAAAAGATATAATAATTGAACAATGCCATCAACCGGCAAATAAAAAAAATTCTCAAGCATCTAAGAAGGTGGAGCTTATGAACATGGAACATGATGCTAATATACCAACCTTGTCAGGTGGGCCCTTGGGACCTCCAGTGTGAATTTCCGCACTGAACCAATGAACACATTTGAAAAATTAATACAAACAATGGAACAATTGATCAAATTATCCACTCAGTTATCTAACAGTGTATCACGATTTTAAGTGAGTCTCTGAATGTTAAATAACTAAAACAGAAGTCCCTAAAATGTATTTATTTCTTTCACGTCCGTCCTTCATAGGTCCTGCCTGTATTAATTATTAAAATGCAATTTATCCCCTGGGAATTAAATTACATTCTAATGATGAAATACAAGGTCGGATTTAAGTTTTTATAATAACATATAGAGTTATATGAAACAAAAGACAAATGCGATGACATAGAGAAACTTATCCGAAACAAAGGACAAATGTTAAAGACGAAAACTGTTTTTCAGGAACTTCTTGATTTATTTGAATTCAATAACTAATATAAATTGACAAACACTTTTAAAGACCAAGTTGGCCATTATACCGTTAACTAATAGACCAAAAAGGGCATGTATTTACTAAACCAAGAGAATAATCAGGAGACAAATTATTACTTGCAAGCAGCCTTGATTGACAAAATTGTCGCCCCTTTTTTCCCAATAACACGTCCCATCTTTCCTGGGGGAACATCAAGAACTGAAAGAATTTCCTCCTCGGGACCATTACCATCAGCATTCAGGCTATCTACAAGGTAGAATTTCTTTAAACAATCAAATACGCATCCCTGGCCCAAACATACATAAACCCTAAAATTTATACTTGTCAATTGTAAGATAATCAAACAAAGTGGACCAAAGTTCCACTACCAAATAATTCATTTTGCATGATCCTGTGCGAGGAGTAACATTAAAACAAGGAAGAACCACTTTCTAAAAGTTGGAGTTAGTTCAAGCCAAAAAAATTCTGTTTATGAGCTTTCCTAGTAGTTGCATAAGTTCAGTACTTTAGGCTAAATTTTAACTACCAAATTATGCCATAACCTTTAAGTTAAACATTACGAATCATGAATCATTCGATTTTAATTCTACATCAAACTCTAATGGCAGCAAGCATAGGAAAACTCAAAGGCAACTGCCATTATAATGAATAAGGAAATATGTTTTCCATGAGATTCTCGTCCAGATTTTATACAGACCTGGAATCGAAGGTAGAGATGGCCAATCAGCAAAATCGTTACTGTTCACACAGAAACATCGGCAATACAAGGCACCACGAACTGAAAGATACCATAAAGACCGCTCATTTAATTTCTCCATCATTTGGTGATAAATGTAGAGAAGAAAACGAACGTCATCAGCAGCAGCACGGACCATTAGTTCAGATAATGGTCTGTGTGTCCAAAACTCAGGGTCCTGACAAATCATTTACAAATAACATCACCATACTCTTCTCAATGACCTTGACCTGAACATTCAAATCAATATATACAGGTGCATATATAAAATCTTATAGAAATCATAGCATCACTAGATGAAATGGAAGCAACCAGGACCAGCGACTTTTACTTTTAGTAGACAGCAATGTAGATTATTCTTTCAATCAAGACTGTTCTAAAACCAACCTGTCGAAGGAGGTCACGAACTTCTTCTTTCTCAGCATATGATATGCCTACATGTAAACCCTCAAAGTGAATCAAATGTCTCAGGAACTTATTCTGAACTCTTAATCATTATGTCTAATCGAGGTCATTATAAAAAATAACGACTATCAAAACCATTTTAATGGAGACAACGTCAAATAGTACCACACTACCACAATAACGTGGATCTGCAAGGAGGCCAACAAATGAAATGTAGTCATCTCGCAATCTCGTTCGACCTTCTTGATCCTCTATTAGTGAATAAGCAATCTGAACCAAATAAGAAACGTGATTAACCAATCAACAAAGAGACATGGATGAAGACATATGAACATATAATAAACAAGTGTAAGAATTTTATGGAATTGTTAGTATTTTGTAACACTAATAGAAGTGCAAAAATTGCTAAAGAAACTCATTTGTATTACATCTTCCACCTCTTTCCAACCTTTGACATTTCCTAATTTCAAATGATCACTTATATGAGATACAAGCAAAGAAGTCCAACTTCAAGAATGACACCTTTGAAGAGGGAAAAATACACATCACATGTTAAAGTTTAGGTCGTATGCATAAAAGTCCTCAAAGTTTAAAAAACCCTATTTCAGTCTCTAATATGAATGGTGAAAAAGAATACCTCTACTAGAACTGTTAATTCCCAATAAGCAGCTGTAACATCTGCAGCAAATGTACTATTGTTCGGTCTTGAGTTTGCCTTAACTTAAGGCTTAGGTAACGGTATATGATTTGACATTGATACAGTTGAACTTAGATTGCTAGCAGGTTAAGCAGATGAAACACCAACATAACCCAGTGTTTCACGTTGCTAAGGTGAAGGAAAGGTTCTGAGAGCCAGAGTTGAATGGCCTATTGGAGTAGTGAGTAAAGAGAACATCTAGAGAAAAACTCTCACACAGGGAAAGCTGAACAGTGAAAATTCTGGCTGTGGATAAGCTACAAAGGAGAGCAGGCCAATCTAGACTGATGGCTAGCAAATGTGGTGTTTGACACACTGGTGTGATGCTAGAAGGATAGATGGGTTACATATGGAGTTTCCTGGCAATGTGGGTTGGTCTTCACATATGAGCATCCTCAAACACCGGTTGTGGGGTCAATTTGTCAATCAAAGATTAGAAAATCACAGCCGAATGAAGAAAACAGACAAGTTGGCTGGAAAGGTGTATGCTAGCAGCCAAGGATTGAAAGAAAAAAGTACAGTTCAAGAGATCAGGATAGGTGCTTAAGCACAGGGAATTAGTCACATGTCAGAAACACGATGGGTTAGCAGTCCTAATTTTTCTAGGGAAGTAACAGCACAATCGCAAGATGGTAGCATGCTCGCAAGTGCTGATAGCAAGTTGAAAAATGTCTGAGAAACAGAACACATATGCTTGAACAACCACACAAAACTCTTAGTATGGATACAATCAGTTAAGGAGATAAGTAATACAAATCAAGGATACAAGCTAATTTACAGCAATCAAAAAGATACAGTTGACTAAATACTAATATTTTACACATAAATGCTGATATTCTTATAAAAGAAAATGTACATTTGATGCTACACATAAGAAGAGTGATTTAATCATGTACTAAATAAATGAGTAATTTGTAACAAAATTTGAGGCTAATAACATGAAGACAGTGATATAATCATGCACTAAATAAATGAGTAATTTGTAACAAAATTAGTAAGTAAACTAATGTAAAATCAATTAGCACGTCCAGTATATTGAAGATAAACTGAGAAAGCACAAATCTCATACATTTTGGCAAGATAATAATCATATCACTGTTAAAAGCATCAAATATAAATCAGGCCTAAGTAACTGAATTTAGAATTACGAGCAGAATCAACACTGAATAAAAAATTATAAAAGAAAAACATCTTGGCAGCAAAATAACAGAAACCAAGAACATTAATCAATATTATCTATAAGCTGATATACCATGTTGATTCTAATATCAACAACCATGGCTGGGTTCATATATTGGAAGTGGATATAATTCATTCTACCAACTTAACAAGACAAATAAAATGGGAAAGAAGAACGGAAAAGATGTGGCACAGTAACAAGAAAGCTCACCTGAGTATCCACCACATTGTTCAACTTGATGCCAAACTGAAAGAAGAGTGCCTGGTAAACAACAAAAAAGTTTGTAAGTGCTTTATATGGCCAGACAAAATAGCTAGATGTTAAGACCACAAGTCAAGCCTCTCAAACACTTTTTTCCACTGATTAAGCACATTGCGCAAATTTCAACATATACAAAAGAGAGGTAAGAGAAAGGTCAAGGAAGCAAACAATCAAATAAATCAGAGACCTCACTGTCCCGTTTGCAATCGTGAATCACTTTTGTGATGTAATTAGATTCAAGTGCAAGCTTACACGCTTTCATAAGCTCTTCTCCCCCTTGAATCGCATCAACCAAGTACACAGCATCAGGAAACGCAAGCTGCATAAACAAGAACCTCAGACGAAATTCTACGCCAAGATGTAAAATACAAGTAAATCTCCACACACCTTCATCTCACACAATAACATCAACAAAAATAACAAGTCCTAAAAGAACATAATCACCAGCGAAAAATCACAACACACAACTAAAATCACAAACACAACACAGTTAAAATAGGTTTACTCCTACATCTTGCACTCCTATCTACATACTCCTATTTATTTATTTACTTAGATACTTGTTATACCAAAGAGTTTCTCACATTAGCATATCACATTCCAACTTCAGCATATAATACATAATCACCTAAATTATCATTAACATATACTACTTATACGGTTATACCATAACAGTTTCTCACATTGACATATATAACATTCCAACTTTAGAATAATATACAGTTATATAAATTCATCATTGCAGTTACCAAAACCGAAATCTAAAACGACGAACAAGAGAATCGACCTGCATTATGCAGAGAGTGCCTTTGCGACACAAGTCAACACCCTCGCAGTCAAAGCCAATGACGAGCTTCGACTGAGGCGAGGGTTCCAGGAAGTCAGCGGGAAGTTGCGACGCCGCCGTCACGATGTGAATCGGAACGCGCGATTCATCGTGCTCCACGCCGCTCTTCTCACCTAATTAATCGCAAACCGAATTCGTTATCAAAAATCCTTTCCACCGTAACCGATAACACACGCAAACAAACACGAACGGAAACTCAAACGATACAGATATTATTATGGCGTAAAACAAACGATCCAAGTGTTGAACAGTTGGAAATTAAAATTTAGAGAGTCATCGGAATTATTTTCTTGATATGTTCTTGTTCGGTAAAGAAAGAGTGAGATAAAGAAAACAAAGCCCTAAATCGATGGAAATGAAGAGTGACCTTGGAGAGAGGAAGAAGGAGGATGAAGAGGAAGGTGTGTGAGAAAAGAGGGAGAAGGAGAAGGAGGAGAAGCCATGTGATTGGGAGTGAATGTCCAACCACATCACACACTTCGCTCTTCTAAGCTTGCTCTACACTCCTCTTGCTCTGCTCTGTTCGCTCTCTTTTTTCTACCGAAGAAATGAGCACTGTTTTTCTTTATCCAATATTCAACATTTTTTTATATTATTATATTAGAAATTGAACAGTCGCCCGTTTTAACAAAAATGAAAAGAATGTTTTTTAGAAATAAAAAAAGATGAACATTAAATAATAGAAAATTTTAATATTTATTACTTGTGTTAAGTTAAACTATCTCTTTGATTATGAATAGAATATCAACTTATAAAATAATTTTCAATTATTTAATCTATAAGCAATTTTGTAAAATAATTTTAAAATAATTTTAAAATAACTTCATGTAAAAAATAATTTTGAAATATAAATTAGAGTTAATATTATTAAAATAGAAAAAATATTATGAAACTTTAGAAAATAATAGATATTATATTTTGAAATACTAAATTATTTCATAAAACTCCAAATTTTAAATTTATTTATTATTTTAATATTTTATTTTAGTTATTTGTTTTATTATGTTAAGAGTTGAATATTAATAATTATATGATTATATTAAAAATTATAAATCATATTAACAAATATCGATTATATAGAAATATTAAGAAAATATTCATAACGTAATTAATTATAATTTAAAAACGTAATTGATTATCTATAAACTTTCTTTACAAATCTATTTGTTACAAGAGTTGAACCCTTAAAATGTTCTTCACTTTTGGTATTTTTAATATTTTAATTCCTCGTTTTTTCAATTTTTTTTACTTTTCATTGCATTTTTCCATCCATGCATTTTCGCATGCTTTAGAAACAATGCATTAACTTGTGATTACCGATAAAGGTAAAAGAAAAAAAAAACGTGTAAAGTGGGTAAAAATATGGATTAGAGATGAAAAAAATGAAGAAAAATAAACGAAAAATAAGATTATAAAATAAAATTTAAATTTAAATTAACTTCACAAAATTAATTTATAAGATAGGTAGGATGATTGTCAAATTAACAATCCCAAAGGAACTGACCGATCAATACAACTTCTAAATTAAAAATTAAATAAAAAGTAATTTAAAATATTTTTTATTATATTTATATAAAAGATGAAAATATTGAATATTATTATAACTTAAGTTATTAACATACATAAATTAAGTTTGAATTATTATAATAAAATAATTTAATATTTAAATATAATAAATTATGAAAATAAAAAATTAAGTATTAAATAATTAAGTTTGTATTTTAAAAATTATATATAAAAATAAATTCTGAAAATAAAAAATTAAAAAAAAACATTTAAAAAAATTAGAAACCCTAATTCGGTACCATCAACCAGCCGACGAATCTTTGACAGGCAAATGACGAACATTTTCTTTTAGAAAAATATAGTAATTGAACTTGTTATTTTATTATTGTTATTATTATTATTATTTACAATTTTTTACCCTTTCCAATCACCTAAAGTTGAAAGATATTAATCTATTTAGTCCAGTCTCTCCTGGACCTCTTATAAGTTTTTAGTAAGCCTCATCATTGTCTCCCAATCTTCATTTTTTTATTAAAATTATATTTGAATAACTTAGCTATCTTTTCCACCATTTACTCTTAATTATTTTTTCCACCCATTTTTTCTCTCTCTTCCCTTACCTCATTGTTTAAAAAGAAGAAGCTACAATAACCTTAATTTTATCAGTATTACACAAGTTGCGTCTCTATTAAAATCCAGGATTATTCATTGGATAGTTATACATCAGTATAAAATCCATACTCATTATACATTACGTATTACGTATTCATTCATGGCATGTAAAATGTTTTTTTAATAAAATAATCAATTATAAATAATTTTTATATCTTTCAATAAGCTTACATAAAAAACATAAAGAAAAGGTAAAAAAAAAAAGTAATTTTTTATATACAAACTATTTTTCTATTACATGAATGATATAATTTGTTTACGTCAATAAATATTAACGAGTTATTATCTAAATGGTAGAATATATTAGACTTCATGTACATTAGACTTACAAGACAATTTGCATTAGACGAGTTATACGTAAAAATCAGCTAGCATTGTTACTGTATCATAAAGCACTTTTCATGAAGCTGTAAAATATAGAAAGAAAAAAAGAAAAAAATATTTTTTTTATTATCACTCTGTACGCTTTACGAAAGGTAAGCCACTCTATTTAAATGGGATTGTGTGTAAGGTAATAGAACATACGTAAGGTGGAAAGTTGTTTGAACAGCTGTACCTGAAAAATAAAATATTACAACAGTTTCCCCTAAGTTCCCTAAGTTAGAGTTACACCATAGATATGCATGATGCCAAGCTTATTTACGATATCAGTAGAGGATTTTGGCTAAAGAGGTTTTGTAAACACATCTGTCATTTGTTGATGAGAGTAGATACGGAAAAGATGGAAGAGGTTCGTCTGAAGTTTTTTCTATACAATATCACGATCGAGCTCAATATGTTTGGTTCGTTCGTGAAAGATGGGATTCGAGACAATATACCTAGTAGATTGAGTGTTACAATATAAACAGTAGGTATCGTATCATCAAGTCTAAGGTCCTTTAGTAAGTACGTGAGCCATTGGATCTCACACGCAGAAGCAACTAAAGCCCTGTACTCTTTTTCAGAGGAAGACCTTAGAATCGTGGTTTGTTTTCTAGATTTCAAGCTTATGAGAATGATCCCGAGAACATGCAGTAGCTGGTTGTAGAGTGTCTTGTATTTAGACATGTTGCCAATCAGAATCGGCAAATCCTTTAATCTGAGGAGTAAAGTCCCTTCAGACGAATATGCCTTGCGTATGTGATTTCTTGATGCATCTAATGATTCGTTGAGTTGCCTTGTAATGATGAACAATTGGTGATTTAGTAAACTAGCTAAGAGATTGGACATCATAGCTAATTTCAAGTATGGTGTTAGTTAGATACAAGAGTTTTCCAATGAGTCTTTGATATGAAACAAAATCACGTGAGTTAGCTTTAGTATCAAACAAATATTTTGTATCTTTGATCATTGAAGTAAGGGTTGGTTTAGAAGCAAGCAAACCGATTTCAAAAAGAATGTCAAGAGCATATTTTTTCTGACATATATGAATCCTTTGTGAGACCTATCTACTTCCAATCCTAGAATATGCTTGAGATCTCCCAAGTCTTTAACTTTAAAAGTTTGATCAAGATAAGTGGTAACTTCTTGTATCTCATGAGAATAATTTTCTGCCAGTATTATATCATCAACATAAACAAACAATGTTGTGAATTTAGATCTGTTACCTATGATAAAGAGAGAATGGTTTGCACTGGTTTGGATGAATCCTATGCCTTGTAAAGAGGAAGCCAATTTTGTGAATTGTTGTTTGCTGGACTGTTTCAGTCCATATAAGGATTTGTTTAACTTGCAAACCTGGTTTTCTTTGTGTGCCTTCATTCTTGGAGGTATCATCATGTAGATGTCTTCATCTAATTCTCAAAATCGAAAAGCATTATCAACATCTATTTGTTTCTGAAACCAATTTTGTTTAGCAGCAATAGCAAGTAGAGTTCTTACAATGGTGAGTTTGGTAACGGGGAGAAGGTTTCAAAATAGTTTATTCATTCAAGCTGGTTGTAGCCATTGGCCACGAGATGTCCTTTGTACTGTTCCAAACTTCCATCGCCCTTGTAATTGATTTTGTAAACCCATTTACATCCAATGGGTTTCTTATCATAGGGTAGATCAGTTATGACCGAAGTATTATTACGTTGAAATGCTTGAATTTCTCTGTCCATCACCTCACACCATTCAAAATTCTTCTCTACTTTGTTGTAGGATTTAGACTCATAATTTGCATTTAAAGCAAGACTATATGGAAGATGTTTTTTGGTTAATTTAATGTAGCCAATAACATTAGATATAGGATATTTAACACTTCTTGTATTAATCACTCTAAAAACATTATACCCTAAACCCGAAACTAATGCACAATTGAATGATATAAATGAATTAGCCGACCGAGAAGTATCTGGAAAAGCCGATCTAGAACTATTCGACCAACAAAATTCCCTATCCATAAACTGACACGTGGCACACATCAAATGAGACACCATAATGGGCCATGGGCCCATCCACCTAGGGCCCATTCAATTACTATAAAAGACAAAGGAAGTCTTACGAAATGAGGTACTGTTACTTTATCCAATCTTACCCTGTCTTCACTCGAACCCACACTAACTTGAGCGTCCGAATGCAAACAGGACCTGAAGTGACGTAAGAGTTATCAAGACAGCTAAGGAAAGAAGTCTGAAGACATTGTTGCTTGTGAAAGCCAACCAGACTCCTACAATAACAATAGTCACTAAGAAAAATAGGAACTCCTGTAGTTTATGTAGATTTTCTTATGTTATCAATAAAAGTGTTTCCATCTTGCTAATTAGGAATGTTATTATCTACAGTGTTTTGTTTAGCAATATCTTTAAACAAACTATTAAAGCCAATTTGTTCCTGTTTGAGGTGAATATAAACAAGAAGCAGCGAGGAACAACAGAAGAAGAAATGAACAGATTTACTTGTGCAAGAGGAGCGGAAACAACACGCTCTGATACTATATTAGGCTTCATGTTATACTATTACAAGGCGATTCGCATTGGATGAGTTATACGTAAAAACTATCTGCCGCAGTCATTGCATCATAAAGCAATTTTCATAAAGCTGTAAAATACAGAGAGAAAAAATAAGTCTTTTTATTGTCACTCTGTACACTTTATAAAAGGTGGGTCATTCTATTTAAATAGGATTGCGTGAAAAATTATTAAAACAAATGTTTTCAAAATAAAACATTACAACAAAAGAAAAGAAAATGATAGACTTATACACCATAGATGGTCTATAAATAGTTAATATTTTAACTTTTCAAAAAAGTTATCGGTGTGGACAAATATTGATACACTATGTTATATCATTATAAGTAAAATGTTTAATACGAAGGTTCTTCATCAACCACAAATATGTCTGCTAAAATATATATAAGCAAAGCAATAATATCAACTTAAAAATCTTTTTTATTTTATTATATATGTAAATTCAATTCTTAATTTATTCAACTTTGTTAATTAAATGTACAAGAAAATTGTCACATTTAAAATGTAAAATGCCATTCTAAAAAAAATCATAAATAAAAAAACAAGAAGAAATCATAAATACTCACTAAAAATACAAAAAAAAAAACATTACATCTTAATATACACAATTTTCTGACAATTTTTTTTTTTTAGAACTGACGTAAAATTCAAAATTTATATCCATATCTTATACAGTCGAATATTATTATAGAGTTTTATGTTTTTCACCTATTTAAAATAATGTCACCGTATTTTCTTTTACCCGTTACATTTATCCTAATCCGACGTAAATGTAGTCACGCAATATTCGAAATTTGCAGTGGTGATTATCCATACACGTAGTAACTCTGTAATTGCTTGGTGATGCAATGACAGTGACAACGAAGAAGGACCATATCGAATCTTGCTTTATTTAGTGGTCTTTCCAATGAGAATGAAAAAGCACGTCACGCAACAAACAGTTTCATAATGCCATTGGATAAGCAAATGCATTCTATCCTTTTCTAAGCTTCTGTATATTCATTAAATTAACATTTATTATTATTATATCATTATTTTAAATTGTTTTTAAACCGAATTAACTTAATTGACATCTTATCCATCTGAAAACATTTTTTTAATTAGTGGGCCTTTGGTTAACCAATGACTGATTATGATTGATGGTGACTCCATTTTGAGAGTGAGAAACAGCCATAATCCCAATTTTATGTTACATAGTTAATGAAAATTAATTCATTTTAATAACTAATCACAATCACAATTACTTTTAAATATATTATTTTTAACAAAATTGTTGAAAAAAAGTTATAAAAATAAAAATAACTTATGTTTTTTAACTATTTTTTCGTCCGTAAAACTCAAAGTTATAATTAAGAGTATTCAAAATCAAATCAATAAAAAAACAGATCTAAAAATTAATAATGAATTAAGCTTAAATATATTAAACAATTATCTTTATGATATTTTTCTTGTAAATTTTACGTAAAAAATAGTATAGGAAATGAGTTTAGTGTAAATTTTCTTTTAGTAATTTGGTCAAGTACGACGAAATATTTTTAAAAGTCTCAGAATAAAAAATTCTGATAGTGAAGTTTTCTAATTGTTTTTAATTTACCTTTTCAATAATTTATCTTTATTTTGAATGAAAAATAAAAATATTTGTGAACAATTTAGTTACCTTATTTTGTTATCATATTAACTGTTGAAACTAAGAAAAACTGAAATAAATTTTAGATAACTTTTTTTTTCCTTTTGGTTTTTAAAGATGTGTACCTCTTAGGCTTCCAAACTAGAGACCAGGATAAAAAAAAAAAAGTTTTATGGACTTAAAGAAAACTAAGAAGATTTACAGACTTATTTAAGTTTTTTATTTTATTTTTAGAGCGCAATATCAAAATGAGATATAATCTCAGTTAATAAATTCATTTTTTTTTTTGTAATTTCAGCTATTATATACTTTCAAAATTATTTTACGGAAAACCTTTTTTTGTAAAAGAAATATCTGAAATTTTAAGATTTTGTTTGTATGGGTCTAAACGTAAACATGTCCTAATTAGGAAGTGCATTTTTGCCGACTAAAGTTTTTGACCTAATTTAATTTGGTACAACTGCCAAGCCTAATTATATTTTTGGGTGCCATCTTTTGTTCATAACCACAACTGTTAATCCCTAATTTGCATGTGCAATCAATAAAACAATATCAAGCAAAACAATTTTAGTCAAATTATTTAAGCAGAATATATATATATATATATATATAGAGAGAGAGAGAGAGAGAGAGAGAAAGAGAGAGAGAGAGAGAGTGGAAAATTTTGATACGAAATGCTTATGTCTTTAACTCTTATATAGTTTAATATTGATGGGATAGAATAAAAGGTGTTTGGAAGAACCTTTTTAAATGATTTATGAGAAAAAAAATTTAAAAGTAGCATTGTTTTTTTTTTCTTTTGTAATCTGAAAATAATTTATACGTCTTTGTTTATGAAATTTTAACTTGAATAACTTTTATAAATTAAGTTAAAAAATTGATTAAAAATCTAAACAAAAAGGTTTATTAATAGTACATTGTTGGTCATTTAAAAACGTGGTTTACTAGTACATAAATTTATGTTAGTCAATTCAAAATTATCTTGTATATACTTCTTTAAATCATTATTTTTAAAATTATTAGAATTTTATCAGCTTAATATTAACAATTTTTAACACATTTAAATATATTAATTTAAATTAATTTTATTTTTCAAATTTTATGTTTAATAGATAAAAAGGTTAATCAGAAAATAACTCTACTCTATATCAACAATAAAATAACTTTCATTACATTCTTTTAAAATAAAATACGATCGTTCTTTTAAAGTTAAACACGATCGACTTTTAATATGGAATATTTATCAACATTATATTTATAACATTTAAACTTCAACTAAATAAATAATATCTCAAATTTAGAGAAACTGATGATGCTCTAATCAAAATCAAGACAAATTACAAAATAAGAGGATAGAAAGAACTTCTAATTCTGTGAGATTTAAAATTCCTTGATATTAAATAATTCAATTATTTATATAAATTTCTAAAATTTTAATTTTAAAGTTCTCTTATAAATAACATATTTTTTTATAAATATTTTAATTTTTCTATAGAATTAAACTATTCTCTTAAAATTCCATATCTAAACATACTATTGATAAGATTAAAAATTCATGCAAAATTTATTTGCAACATTCACCATTTTTAAACGGAGTTTTCGTTTTAACAATAATATTTTTAGTTTTTTTTTTTTACTTATTTAATAGTAACTTTACATCACTGGATTTTCTTATTCAATCTCATCTCTTCTTCTTCCATCTCACTCTCTAAAACTTTTTTTATAATCGTGTATAACTTTCTTGTTTTGAGTAATTTGATTCTCATTATTTTAAAAGAAAATAATTATAAAATTTATTTTATTTTAAAATTGTGGATTGAAAATAATGTAATAATTTCTTATATAAATTTTTTCATAAACTGTTGTTAGTATCTAATTCTTTTTATCCTCCCTCTAATGACTTAACAATCTCCTCGAGTTGAGATATGATAGTATCTCGTCACATTTAGCATTGATTCTGAACTTTTTTTTTTTAAAATCCTTGTTCTCAACTCAAACTACATGTTTAGCTTTCTAAATTTTCCTTTTGCTATATGAGAACCTTTTAAAGATGTTGAGGTTTCTGCCCTTAAATAATTTTATTATTATCCCCTTTTGATAACTTTACGAGGTCCCATGTCAACATCTTTCAATTTTCACGACGAATTTCTTTTTATCTTTTCTTCTGTTCCGATCCCTCAAGTCTTCTAAAATTAAATACATTATATCAATTTCTTGAACAAAAACAAAGATAAAATATGAACACACAAAATTTATCCCTCCCTTTCCAGTTACAGTTGGTCCAGATTCGTGATATTGTTACGTGGGTTTGAAGAATTTTTGCACTTGATAATAATCAAATATAAAATTTTTTATTAAATAAATTTTCTTTAAAACGTGTATCTTTAAAGTATTTAATCACTCTACTAAATTTATTTAAACAAATTATTATTTATCTATTTTTAAATAAAAATTATTATCTTTTAAGTGAATTTATAAGATCATTTAGTCACCCACATATTAAATAAGATAATTTACTATAATATTCTACGGGTGGCTAATTACACATAAAAGTAAAGATATCTCGATAGTAATTTTAAGAAAAATCATTGACTAAACAAATTATACTTTGTTGTCTAATTCATGATTAAGATTAAGAAGATAATTAAGACATATTGATACTAAACTTTGACCCGTGAAGAGAAGGTTCAATCCCAATAGAAGTACATGTTTGGACAAAAAGTAAAGTAATTCTTATCCAATAACATCTAGTAATACTTAGACCATTAAATAACTTAAGTGTCAAATTACTTGTAAGGACCAAGAAGTCACAAGAAGGAGAAAAATATTGTCCAATGATAAAACCTAACAGTTAAAGAGTTGGTCATTTGACTATCAAAGACTTTAGTTGTTGTGTAGGATTGACCGACCTTATAATAATAAAACTATTACACATGAGTGTAGTAACACGACTAAAATATGAAACTCGCTCTTATATATAAGTATATATGAATAAATACAATCTAGATCTACAATGCTAAAATTAACTCAAAAACTTCATCAAACATATATTGATAAATCAATTGTACATCTAACTAAAAATATCACTAATCTTCAATCAAAAATATTAAATAGTCTGAATAATTCAAGATTAACTATCTTACATGTATTCATTGAAGTTTGTCTATATACTTACCTAATCTAAATTATATAAATAAATTAATATGATACTAATAAACATCATATTCAGTCATAAATATAATTAATTAACTCATGAGACTTGACCATCCTCTTTTCTCTAGAAAAAAAAAAAAAAACCTTTTAAACTAAATAATCTCAGTAATAACACAACAAATAATCAAAAAGAAGTCTTACTTAAATAATAACATATAATAATTACAAATCATATCCTTATTATACATGTTTAAGAACATTTATCATTAAGAAAATAATAGACTACTTATTAATTTCCATAAGATTAATGAAAATAAATAACTGCTCTTTCATTCACTAAAATATAAGTCACTATCTTAAACTAAAAAGGAAGATAAATCTTTATTATGTTTATTTAGGTGCTTGGCTATCTTGCAATCAAAGGAGAGGAAGGTACGGAAACTACAGCTGGGTGGTAGGTAACCCTTGAAAACTTGGTTTCAATTGACAATTATCTATAATTTGCCTACTTTAACGATGCACTTTTTTATATATAAATTGAATATTAAAAAAAAAATCTTATTTGACGTCTTGTTTGTACAATATGTTTTCTCCATTATCAATAACTAAACTGAATTAAAATATAGTTTAAAAATAATTATTATACAAATAATTTTTTCTTTATATATTGTAATTGATTATTAGTATAATTCTTTTAGTTTCGTACCATTAATATATCTTATTATATTTTAAAACTAATTTAAATATGCATTCTAAGTATTTTTTAATGATTTAAAATTATTTTTTTAAAATTTAAAATAAAGGTAGAAAATATTTTTAAAATCCTATTTTAAGAAAAAGTTAATTTCCTTTATAGATTCACGAGCTATCTAACCATTTTTAATTACACATCTAAACTATTTTTCAGTTGAATCTTGAATTTGTGTGTAATTGTCGTTATGTAAAAGTAACCAATATTTTTTAACTACTCCTTCAACTCAGTATTGTTTACCTTTACAAATTTGTATGAATTGTTCTTACTTTAGTGAGTGGTATTATTCCTTCTAATCCATATCAATATTTTTCATCTTTGCATATTATAACCTTCGATTCCTCATGTTTTTCAACAAATATTCTCAGTTATTTATATTTACTCTTATTGAACATTTTTTTTTTCACAAACTTCTTCTCACAATAATTTTACAAGTCGTATTTTTAAGTAACATTTAGTTCTTGCAACAACTGAGATAACATTATAAGAGTGATGTTTTCCTCCTTACTCTATATTCTGTATTTTTCCATGTTCTTTCTTGTTCTAAATATATTTTTCCAACTTTTATTTAAATAGTGTGTGCATGTAAAAACCCTCTATAAGTTACTAAAAATTTAAGTGTAACAATAAAAATGTAATTAATGAATAATATATATATATATATATATATATATTTAAATTTATCATCTATAATTTTTAGTGAAATTTTATTTTAAGTTCTCGATTAGATTGAGGACATGATTTGAAGTAATGAAAAAGGAAAGAAAAAAAATTAGAGAAGGAGACTGATAATAAATTAAGAGAAAATAATAAACGTAAATGAAAAGTAAGACAAATTTACTTATCATTAATAATTTTTATTTATTACTTTAATATTATATTTAAATTATAATAATAATAAATAAATAATGTTAAAAATAATTAAATATTTTTTTCTCTTCAAGAACTAAATATTTTATACTTTTGCGTAGAATCCATTCTCAATTTTGGTGACATTTTCACGTTTCTTCACTTGGTATAAATTAGGTATAAATGTCCAAGTTATCTTAATTCACCATTAATATTTAATTATTTATCTAATATGTATTAGAGTAAGAGGTTGAACAGTTAAAGAAAGGATTTCCTGTAATCTGAACTTATCAAAGAAGTAAAACATTTAAACGAAAAATTCAATTAAAAAAACCAATTTTAACTCATGAAACAATGAACTAAGTGTTCAGAAAAAAAAAAAAAAAAAAGGTGTTTTACTTTATTTAAAAACCGAAAAGAGCTAATTAATTATTATAGTAAATGACAGTAACTAGAAAAGGGAAAGAAGAGAGAAGAGAACAATCTAGGCAAGAAAATCTAAACAAGTGTAGAGATATGCTATAGTGGGGCCCACAAGTGCGCACTTTTTTCCTCTTCTATTTCTCTCTTTCGATTACCTCGGAGCCATGTCTGAGGAGAATCCCTAACTCATCTCTTCGTTTTTTTGTCTTGCGTACTTCGCTTTCTGATCACAGTTCCTTGCCCCATCAATCTTTCCTCATCTTTGTTCTTAGATTTTCCTTTCAGATTCGATTCAGATTTTTCCTTCTCCTTTTCTCTGTGTTTGTGCAAATTGGGATAAGAAAAAGGAGAGATTTTGGGATAGGATGAAGAGAGGGAACGAGGAAGAGAAGGTGGCGGGGCCAATGTTCCCGAGGCTGCATGTGAATGATGCAGAGAAAGGAGGGCCAAGAGCACCTCCCAGGAACAAGATGGCCCTCTATGAACAGCTCAGTGTTCCCTCTCAGAGGTTCAATCCACGCCTTCTGCCACTCAAACCAAATTCATCTTCTAACTTGGTTGCTCCACCAACTTCCTCAACCCAGGTGAGGATTGGCTTTTTGTGCATTTGTTTTTCATTCAATTTCGATTTTTTCTTTTTTGAGTTGGAAAATGTTTGTGTTGTTGTGGGTTAGTTGCTTAACTTGCTCTTAGCTTGAGATTATTGGAAAAAAACGCAGGTCTAACTTCAATTAGAGATAAAGCCTTAAAATAATAGTATGTGATTAGGGTAGCCTTCGTCTCATAACTCAGTTTTGCAGGATTGGGTTAGGTCAAATCAAATCTCAAATTCTAAGATATTATGAGAGTCTATTTTAATAATTATTGTTGGGTTTATCCAATTATCAGATTGAGTTGGGCTTAATAAGGAATTTAGCAATTTAGGGGATTGTTAAAGATTAAATCTTTTATGATATGCCTAGGTGTTTGTTGTTTTAGTGTAAGATTTGAAACGACTTGTGTTGATTTGTTTGATATGTGTAGGAGTTTTGTTGTTTCAGTGTAAGATTTGAAACAAATACGCCAATAATTTAAGCTGTTTGGTGAAGGTTTTTGCAAATGATTTTGTGTATATTTCTAATACGAATCGATATATATATTCAGGGGAATGGGCATGAGAGAAGTTATGCCTACCCGGTTCGTTTGCCTTCTCAAATACCTGCTCATCGAGCTGAAAGTTATATTTCTCGGCAATCTGATGGATCAAGATCAAACACTTCATCGGTGCAACTAGAAAGGAGAAAGAGAGCAGATGAAGATGATGTTCATGCATATATTTGCTCGAGGATTGGTCACTCTAATGAAAAAACGATGAAGAGTTTCAATGGGAAAAAAATCACTACTTTGGGTGCTAGAAATTTTTGCTCAGTTTCAGTGCAAGATGATGGTGAAAGAGATCCAACAGAATTTGGTTCCCTTCCTGTTGACATGAGAAAACATGTGAGGAGTGCGAATGAGGCGCATCCACCTGTAAGCTCAATTAGACAGCAACCTAAAATGTCTGTCAAAAACAAATCAAGTGGAGAAGTTATTGACAGTCTAGTGATGCAAGCCAAGGTGATTCCAAATCAAGAGGATCAAGATCGTTCTGTGCCAAGTATAAGCAGGTCACATCAGGATGGTGCTTGTCTACAACAGGAGTGTGTGGCTGGGCCCCAATCCAATGACGTTGAACATAGGAATGGTGTCCTTAACTCTACAAGGGATATGGATAATGGAAATGCTCTTGTACCAAAAAGCTGTTTTTATTCTGCAGCAAACCAGACCTGTCCAATTGATGTTACTGATGATGTTGAATATCATGATATTGATACTGGAGGTCCAATACAGAAGGGAAATTTTGATGAAAGTGGTGATGTCTCCAAGATCTCTACAATAACAAATTTATCAAGTCTGATAGTTTCTCCTGATGATGTTGTAGGGATATTAGGTCAAAAACATTTCTGGAAAGCAAGGAGAAAAATTGCCAAGTAAGTCATGTTGATGGTTAGCAGCAGGTTTTTCTGTGGTGTGGTGATTTCAAACTTGAATTATTTTTGCTTGTGAAACTCCTTAGTGATTTATGATAAGTGGTTTTTTTACATGTTTCATCTGGATGGAATTTTTTGAATTTTCTGGATGATAAGTTACCATATTGTCATGAAAAAGGCAACTTGTTTCTATGTGTAGGAGTATAGAATAAAACCTTAAGTTTGATTTGTCTTCCGATTTGGTTATTCATATTTTATCCCTTTCATATTGTTTCATGCCTATTGGATTTGGATATATAGGGCTTGGTTTCTAAAATGTGTTGAACTTTTTCCCTATTGCCACTCAATGATGGTACTTTTCCTTTCTCTTATATTTAAAAATTTAGAACTGCACTGGTTTGGTTTATGCTTTGTATTCTATATTTGGTATATAACCTGTATATTTACATTTCATTGGAGGAGTTGCTATTGTGGCTTTGAAGAAAGAAAATCTGATCATCTTGGGGTCCCTTCTAAATTGGTTTTTTGTATGTTCGAAGTTCTTAATAATTTTTTAATGGTGGATCCTGGATCGTCTTACAACAGGGTGGTGAGCAGTCTTAAAATATTGTACTGTGTCAAAGGTTACCTTTGTGACAGGCTGACAGCGGCATTTCACTCTTTGGATGTATTACTCTCTTGGTTTCCTCTTACTTGGTTCTCCAAGTGACCACTAGGGCGAGTTTCCTTACTATGCTGCTTGCCCTTGCTGCACTGAAGGACTTGGGCTAAGAAGGGGACTGAGAAATGCAGGATGATCCCAAGGAGTATAGGGACAATTGGAGAGTATATGATGATGGGATGAGTTGTTAATAGAGGTTATACTTATAGCAAGGGGAATATTGTCATTTTTTCTTCATCCATTTGTTAGTGTCTTAATTTTCTGTGTTCAAGTCGGGAGATTTAGCTTTGCTAACCATATAATAGTTCCTATGCATAACATATCTTTTATATGTATGATTATGTTACATTGCACGCTTTGAACTTCCTGGTTGAGTGTAGTCTTTATTGTGAACCAGAAACAACTAAAGTACACCACTATTTCATATGAACTATATAATTTGGTTTTCTGCAATGAGCTATATTCTTATTTGCCATCTGAATGATATTTTACTTGGCTCCTTCAAGGTAAGAAAGTGTGTAAAATACTTCTACTTTAGAGGAGCTTTTACCTTTTGGATGAGTATTGTGTAATTTTCTTGATTAAACTCCCATTCCTCTCTACAGTCAACAGAGAGTGTTTGCGGTCCAAGTGTTTGAATTGCACAGACTGATTAAGGTAAAATTGATCTTTTCTGCTAGCCCGAAATGGGAAGCGTGTTAACTTTTATTGCAAGTACTTGTACACAGACATGGAGATTCACCCTTCAAGTCTGTTCATACACAATCACGCATTAATTCTTTCTACTTAAACAGGTCCAACAGCTGATTGCTTCATCCCCAGATGTTTTGCTTGAAGATGCTGCTTTCTTGGGAAAATTTCCTCTGGAGGGGTCTACTCCTAAAACCATTTCATTGCAGGTTGTCGTTGAACCCCAGCAACAAAATTCTAAGCGGAAAAACAATTCAGAAAAGCTGAACAATAAAACAGAATGTTCAGCTGAGAATGCAGTTGAGAAGAAAACCTCACTTTCATCCCCAAAAAATGGCAGTCACCTTACAAATCACTCCCCTTTCTCAGGAATTCCACACCAGACAGATGTAGCTTCTGATAATAGAACAAGTCCCTGGAGTTTCAATCAGTCACCTCGGCATCAGTGGTTAATTCCTATCATGTCTCCTTCCGAAGGGCTTGTCTACAAACCATATCCCGGGCCGGCGTTTGCCGGAACTATGCCTGCAGGTTGCGGTGGGCCATTCGGACAAGCACCTCTTGGTGCTACTTTCATGAATCCTGCCTATCAATTCCCAGCTTCTCATCAAGTAGTTGGGGTTTCACCATTTGTTTCTCCGGCCAACCACACCTACTTCTCCCCCTATGGCATGCCAGTAGTGAATCAAGCAGCATCAGGGTCAGCTGTTGAACATGTGAACCAGTTTGCCACGCAAGGTTCTCATGGTCAAAATGGTCATTCATCAGTGGAAGGAGCCAATTTCAACACTCACCATAACCAAAGCTCATCTAACTTGCCAGTTCAGAGGAATGGAGCCATGTCACATGTCAAGAAACTTCAGGTGTCTAAGGAGAGACAGTTACAAGGGAGCACAGCAAGCACTCCTAGTGAAACACCACAGGGAATCAGAGCACAGAACATTGCTGAAGGATGTGATGCACATTCTCTTTCTCTTCACTCTGTTGAAACCAGACAGCAAACACAAGTCATCAAAGTCGTTCCACATAACGGGAAATCAGCCACAGAATCAGCTGCTAGAATTTTTCAATCCATTCAAGAAGAGAGAAAACAGCATGATTTGGTCTAGTCATGTATATGAACATACATGGAACTATTGGGCCTGTGTTTGGTTCTGTTCTGCTTCAGAAATGTGAAAATCAAAAGCTATATGTTGAAAGTGAAAATGGGATGTGTGTATTGTCTAAATGGAGCACAAGACAGGCTTTGAGATGAGTTTGTACAGTGCGTCATGTCCTGTACTTTGTTGTTGTTTGACTATATGTATCTTGCTACTTTATTCTACTTTTTTTTCTGTTGTTTTTGTCCTTGTTACAGCATATTCGTTTGTAGATATTGTTGTAACTATATGGAATGTTAAAATAATCAAATCTAATATCAGTGGATGTTATCACCCTGTGCACTGCATTTTCATTTTGCTCATTGAAACTGAGATTTGACCCTTATATAGTGGGTTCAAATTCGATTGGAATGTGAAGACTGGTGTTTGACAGTCTTTTGGAGTTACATGGTATTTACATCACCTGCATAATTTCGATAATAATGCAAGATATCTTGTGGAATATGAGTAATTAAGATTAGATGCATACTTAAGATGAACCATTTAGGAAGAAAAACTGATGTCTTTATTTATTTTTAAATTGATAAAAGAATAATAAATTCTTACATTAACTTTTTATATATAGATAGTCAGTCTAATTTGAAATAGTCCTGTGTTATTTGAGTTAATGTATTTGAGGTATTATTCATTTGAATATTATATTTTTTTTATAAGATGTTTATAAATTATTTTCAGATTTTTTTTTTTATATAAAACTAAAATGCTCATTATCATTAAATTTATTTAAATAGTCAATTTAGTCATTTATTAACAAAATTTTAAACTAACACATCACTTTTATTAAAAATAATTGTTTCTAAAATATTCAATCATTTTCCTATCTCTATTTTCTTCCTTGCTTGAAACTAAGGACACCTTATATTTCTACCTGGACCTCCATAATAGAATTGAGGATCATCGATATAATCTGACATGTACCAAACATCATAGCAATTATATTCATCAGAATACTCAGTGGCCCATTCTGGGATTTTCAAGGCTTCAGAATTGTCATGAATTCTCATTCTTGTTATTGCAGCTGAAACATCCAAAACTGAACCAAATTGGCCATTGCCCATTTGTGTTGCTGTATGAGGACTGTGTCCAATACTTGAACTGTAAACTTCACCACCCCACTCCACAGATTGTGCATTGTAACATATTGCTTCAAACAACTCAGGTGGCCAATACCCCAAGTTGGTCTTCTCACCATATTGCACCCACCAATTGTGGGTATAAGGATCCTAAAGAAAAATGAAAAAAAAAAAAAAAAATTAAGGTGAATATAGGTAAAAACAACAATATATAGAAAAAAAAATATAAGTCTTACAAAATTTTAAGATTTTTTAGATTAGAAATTATGTAAAGTCTCATATAAATTAACTTATTAGATTCAACTTGTAACTCATTAGATTAGAAATTATCTAACTCTAAATCATAAAATTTTTACTAAAATTTATTTGAGAAAAATAATTCCTTACATTATATATGTAAATTGTTATGATGTATGGAAGGCCACCAGCAACTGGGATTGGATATATTGCAGCACCCAAGGCAATTTCATTGTTGGTCTGGATAAACCCAGGACAGGTTAGATCAAAGCAACCTGTTTTCTTTGAACCATCAGCCTGCAATGGTGTTTCAAAATTAATAAAAAATTCAATAAACCTAAAGTTTAATTTAAATATGTTTTTATTTCTTTTAGTTGACTTTTGTATTTCTTTTTCATCTAAAAATGAACATATTTTTTTAACTCTATGGTAATTCACTAAATATTTATAGGTTACCTAAAGTCAAGTCATCATTCTAAATGATATCTGTTTACTTAGATGTCTCTATGTGATATAATGTGAATAGATAACATCTTTAAAAAAAACTTAAGATTTATAAAATATCACTTTAAAATTGATGTTAAATGCAATATTTAATGATTTAAACTTTTAAAAAATAACAAAATCAAGAAAAAAAAAACAAAAAAATAATATTTTGTTTTATAGGAACTAAAATTAGAGCTTACTCATCTTATAGAGATTAAAAATATTTAAATATAATGCAACACAATATTAACTAAATCAAGACTTAGCAAATTTTTTTATGTTAAATGTTAGGTTGATGCAATTCCAAACTTACCGTCCAGTATACAAATAACCGAGTTTGCCTATCTCCATACACACTGGGATTGACCTGGTGCAAGTTTATGGTATAGAGAAAATGAATTAGTTAAAATGAATAAACTTAAACAGTTAAACATTCAGGTGTTCAAACATGTAAAATACAAAGAATTTAGAAAATAAAAGAGCAAGTTACATTTACACAAGGTTTAGTTAAGTTTATGCCGATCACATTTTTTTTTTATCCTCACACTATCTCCTTGTTCAAAATTATACTTATATATATATATATATATATATATATATATATATATATATATATATATATATATTGACCAATTAAAAAAATTAATAATTAATTTATGTATTACTATTTTTACACTTTTTTGAAAATATGGCATCGTGCATGACTTTTTTTTACCCATAATTTTTTAGCAGTGGACATGTTTAAAAATAAATAAATTGGGTTTCAAAATGCAATTTTAAAATAAATAAATAGAGTTTTGAAAACAAAATACCCTTTTTAATATAAAATAATAGTCATATTTTAAAACAAGACTTTTATAAAAGGACTAAAAAGATGTAATGTACTTGAAAGTGATTTTCCTAATAAAAAACTTGAGTAGTCTTTAAATACACAAGTTATGCATTTTGTGTAATTTATTCAAAACCTATTTAATTTTATAAATTTTTAATTATGCTTTTTCTTCTCCTGACATATTTTTAGTCCATTAACTTAAAAAAAACTCTTAAATTTTACATGTATCTAAATATTAAATTTGAGCAACTAAAAATAATTCACAACATACTCATTTTGATAACTCAAATTTCATCCCAAGGACTATTTTTTTTTTTTCACAATTTTGAAAGAGTAAAATAATTCTTTTAAAATTTGGAGGACAAAAACCAGAATTATTCTAAATTTCAGAGATTAAAAACATAACTAAGTTTTTTTTTTTAAAAAAAAAACAATATTATCCTTTTGTAAAGTTGTCCATCATATATTTTGGAAAGAAATTTGGTTTGAACTGTAAAAGGAAACAAGAAACAAGAAGGTTTATATACCATCTCAACAACATTTTAAACTTAGAAAACAAATTTAAGTAAGAGAGTTTTCTCATGCAAAAGTGCTACAATATGTTTAGTTTTTTCAGTAACAAAGATGCATAAAAAGAGAAAAGTAGGTAGGAGTCACTTCTTACTGCCCATCCAGATTCAACACATTCAAAGTCATTGTATGGCCCTGTTAATAGAGACACTTGAGAAGTGCTGTATTCATCATCCTTTTCAACATAAGGGTTGCACACTCTCAGGTCTGCTTTTCCTCCCAAGTAACGGTACCCTACTGTGAACAATATTGCCTTCTGTTTCACATACATGTTATGTCAAATCAACACAGCAAAAGAGTTTCTTCTTTCAACTACAACAATGTCATGTTTCAAAACTTGGAAAAACTAGATATACACATACATAACAAGAGTGCAACATTTTATTTATTGGTAGACAAAATTTGAGAAATGATTTCATTTCAGGAAAATGATTCATGAAAACTCAAAATAATGACTTTGAAATATACATTTAGAAAGAGTAAAAAAACATAGGTTTATGGTATATATGATGCGATAAATGGAGAGAAATACGGGAGAAAAAGTATTTGATAAGTGTATATGAAATAAAGGTATATACATATCATAGTCCTTCGTTTCATTACAAGACCTCTATTCTCTATAATAATACAATGTGTGTTAAAGGGTATCTAGAAGTTTTTTGTACTCGTGAAATGATTTTTTTTTAATAAAAATGAATAGGGGCACTATGAAAAGTTGTTTAAAAGGATTTCATGAAAAAACTCTACTATTTTCAGGTGACATAAAACTTTTATTGTAGTCAGAAGTGCAATTAGTATAACCAAACTTACAGAGTGATTTTTAAGTTGAACAAAGGAATCAAGATTCTTATTCACTTGACCATCCTGATGGTGAGAGAAGTTTGGCTTCTTCCTTCCATAGTCTTCAATTGAATGAGCCTTTAGTAGCTCTTTTTTTCTTATTCTTCTGACAGGTATTGTTCCCTTTGGACATTTTCCACTTTTCTGCCACACTTGTGAAGTCACATTCAGAGATAACTCTTCACCCCTTTGATTCATCATTTTGCCATTCCTTGAATGCTTTCTATTTCTAGCTGTTCTTGTCCCTACTGTTATGTCCTCCTTAGCTGAATTATAACTGGGAGCCATCTGATGCATGCAGATTCACATACAAGTTGTAATTAGTCTAGCAAGTTAGCTACATTATATACAACACAAAAATATGGTGAAATAAACAAAGAATCAAATGTGACTCACTTGGATTTTGTGACCCTTCAATGCAGGATGATCAAAGGCCGGTTGCTTGTAAATGTCAATGCAATCAATTATATCCCCATCTTCACCCTACAAACATGAAAAAATGGTGTTATGATAAATCAAGACTTAATTATGTGTTTAGTCTTTAAAATTTGGAATCAATTGGTTTTTATCTTCTAAATCTAAGAAAAGAATACATTATCAACCTTAGTGTTTCTGTCAAATTTAGTACTTAGAGATCAAAAACTTTTTTCTAATCTATAAGATCAAAAACATAAATAAACTTTAACTTTGTATAAAAATAGCCAATCACATACTGCAACAACTTAGAAAACATTATCTAACTAAAAACTGTATAACATTCTAAGTTATATATCTGATTTCTGATTTTTTTTTCATTGATCAAATGGCTGGTCAATTACAGAACTAGTTTGGTGTTTAGCAGCATTAAGAAGAACCCAATAAAAGGATGATTAAGATGGATTTAATTACCTTGATAGTTTTTAAGGAATGTCTTCTGAGATGCTTTAATTTTCTATCAACTTCCAAAATCTTGTGTCTCGATAAAGAGCCACCATGGACTGTGATTAACAGCCCCAAGAGAATGAAGATTATGGATCGCATGGCAGAAAAGTGCAAGATCTTTCCCATTCAAAATTCAATTAACAATGATATTTTTTTTATTTTATCTTGCAAAAACTGAAATTGAAGACAAAGATACACATTGAAGACATGCAATTTATTGGTGATGTGAGGTCATGAATTATAGACATTAACTATAAGTTAGCTAGTGGTGTCTGCATGAGTTACCGTCTGTGTCATTCAACTTATGTTTACCTCATGAATTCATCATTATAAATATATTTTAATAATTTTAAATTTATATTGGTACTATTTATTTAATGAATAATATTTTTAAAACTTTCTTATAATAAAATAGTAGTACTAAAAAAATTAACACTCAAGGAATCTTTAATATTTTTTTTTTTAATTTTCTATCTCTTTCTACTATTTCATAGTAATGATATAATTTATTTATATGTCATTTCATTCTCTTACTCTTCTACTTATCTTTTTCTTTTATCTAACTTTTTCAATTATCTTTTTTCTTTCTCTTACTCTTTCATATTCCTTTTTCCATATTATTATTTCAATTTGAGTGTTTGATTGTCATTAGACCATTATCCAATATGAAATTTGTTTTATCATTTCTATATTGTGCATTTATGCTTTATGCTTGTATCTCTATTTGGAGACTTGGAGATATAGATTAAGGAATTGGAGTTTTGTATTCACTTTTACCCCCTTTGATTGCATCAATATCAGATAAAAATACTATCAAATTAATGAATTGATCTCAAAATCATTTTATTTTTTTAATTATTGTTTAATTAATTTGAGAATAATTTTTACAGATTCAATGGATAAATTTATAAAAATAAACAAAAAAAATATGAATTAGAAAATGCAGGTGAGTATTTTTTTAATACGTAAACCTTGAAAAATATTTAAAACATGATAATTTGTTGGATGATTTATATTTATTTTCATAATTAAATATTGTAAAAGATACTATAGGATTGGAAAATAATAAACTAATTGACATTTTTAATTATATAAAAAGAATAAATTATTTTCCAAATACATGTATATCATATAGAATAATGTTAACTTATTTCAGCTAAAAAGAAATTTTCAAAACTTAAACTAATAAAATATTATTTAAGATCAATAATGTCTTATTGTTCATTAAAAAAGATATTTTAAATAAAATTAATTATGATAATTTAATAGATAACTTTATATAAAAAAACTTAAAAAATAAATTTTAAATATAAATATCATAATTTTAATTATTTTACTAATTTATAAAATATCTTACTCTTTAAATTTATTTTAGTCTTCTTAAAACTTTGAGTTGTCACTAGTGGATTCTTTGACTTTATTTTTAAGAAATTTAAAAAAATTGATCTTTGAAGAATTGTTTGCACAGTAGAAAAAGTTCTTATATTTTAATTTTTATACACTAGACCTGTTAGGAATTATGATACTAGAATAGAAGCTTTAACGATGTCTTTTTTTATATGCAAAATATGCTTGGAAGAGAAAAAAAGAGAGAGAAATATATAGATTATATAATTTATGTTTTGATATATATATATATATATAAGAAGAAAAAATGCATTTTTATCTTGTCCATCAATATTCCTCCGATTTTTCTTGATTTCGTGTTTGTGTGTAGTGAAAATTGATTGTGTATGTTGTATTTTTAATAAGAATGAATAGGGACATCTTTATTTTATCCACCTTTCTCTTGTTCATATTTTATTAGATGTATAGGATCTTGTATTCCAAATATCAGAAGACTTCATGTGTTCTGAAAATAAGATTCTTTTTCTCTTCTTCTCCTAATAGCAATGTGATATGTCGGATGCAGTAAAGGAAGTACTTGTCATTTTTTTCAATAGACTCCCTCTCATAAACCCAATTAACAGTTGCAATTAATGCAAAATGTACAAACTTAATCAACATCCAACCAACGAAGTTCAAAATATTTATAATATATATTTCTCACAAATTATAAAAGGTTGCGATGCTACACATTTATACTAAGATTTTGAATAACTTTTTTTTATTATTATTTCATAACTATTATAAATATTAAATTCTTAAACCTTTCCTTCTAGAAGAAAAGAGGGAGATTTTAAACATGAAATTCAATTATTTTAAATGAGCATTTGTATATTTGATTTTGGTTAAAAATTAGTATAGAGTGAAATGATTTTAGAAAATAATATTGCTTGAACATGTATATAAAAACTACTTTCAAGACAAGCAAGAGATATATAGTTTTAACATTATATTGGTCTCAAATCCATATATGTATAATAAAGGGACTAGAATTGCACAATTCTAAAGCTATAGAAACTAAGAGTAAAATTTAAGATAAAATAAATTATTACATCTTTAAAATCATGATTCTAGCGACAAAATCAATTTTTTATAATTTTTCTTAATATGTTGAGCCAACTTTTATAGTCTGTTCGTAATGACTCAACATGACTTTAAATTTTCAAACATTTTTTCTCGAACAGATTATAGGTTATCTCTTATTTAAATACCCCTCTATTTTGTTACGACAAATTTATTAATTTGAATGAAGAGGTCAACAATCACACTTTCTGTTTTTGAGGAAATATAATTATTATACTCAATTTTGATAAATACTAAAGCATCATATAACATTAAATTAGATTAAGTTTAGGTGTAGCAAATTTCTTGAATTGACCCATTTAATTTTGTTTGGGTGAGACAGGGGTTTTAATCTATAAATTTTTTGCTTTTTTCTTTTCGCATCGTCGTTATTATTAACCTGGAAGTTGTCTTATAGAAAGCTCATTACAAAATAAATTTTATGTGTTTTAAAAATATTGTTCTAGAAATCATATTTAAGAAATCCTGTTTCAGAAATTCTATTATGAAAATCATATTGTGAAAATTCCAAAATATTTTTAAAATAAAAAATTTGAAACTCACTTTTGCAAAGAGTAAAATGGTCATTTGAAATTTATGAGAGTGCAAGAAAAAAAAACCAATTTGTTTTGACTTGTATTACCTAATCTCTCAATAAAATAGGTATGAAGCGGGCCGAAGCATGTCATCAACCCATTAATTTTTTTTTAATATTAACAAAATGTTATCATATAAATGTATTAATATATATATATATATATATATATATATATATATATATATATATATATATATATATATATTATGATAGATAATGTTTACGTGAATATATGTTTGGATTGTTTTAATTTTTCCCTTTAAAAAATATTTTTAAGTTAGTGAATCTACCAACAATTAAAATATGAGACAGGTTAAATTTAAAAAATTCAACTTTCTCTGAGAATCAATATGCAAATTAATTCACTTTATAACTAACTAACATTTTATCTTAAGAAATAATTCTGCCAATTTAAAATGACTCAATCTTTATTATTAAAATGTACTTTTAAGAACCAATTTATCAATAAATCAAATTCATCATTTTCTTTATTTTTAATATCATCTTTCTCCTCTCTTAAATATATATTTCACACTTAATCCTAGTAAAAATTCTCTCTTTCAACTATTTAATACTAACTTTTCTACTTATATTCTTATGTTTAACCCTTTCTTATTTGATCCCTGTTTATCTTTATTTCTAAATTAATTTTCAACAATTATCTAAAACATTATCAATAGTGAAAAACGATCTTATATACATCACTGTATAAATTTCACTTTTAATCTTTAAAATATTGTTACCGTGCAACTTTATCCGCCAAGCTCTATTTGTGATAAATGAATTTATTAAGTTTTTTCTATTCAAAATTATTTTTTTCAGGTCGATTTTATCCAATAATTAAGTTATTAATATTTTTCATAAATTATTTATGTTCATTGTTGTCCTAAAACATAATTTATTAACAATAAACATCATTAACATAACAACGAACCAAATACTAGTTATTTTAAGACATTTAGTTTAATTATTCCCTCTTTTTCAATTGAAACACACTATTTATTTACTCGTTAACATATCATATCTAGTTTGTCATGTTGATTAATTTAATTAAATAATTATGAATGAGAAAAAACTTAATATAACTTAATTAAAAGAATGAAGTGTATATGCAACCAAAATAAGATAATCAAGATACTTAGAAAACTAAAACTACAATAAATCAATTTTTCATTTTAAATTTCAAAATAAAATTAACATATTAAAAAACAATGTTATTACAATTTAATCACAGTATAACGTTATATTTAATAAACATATATTAACTATAAATACAGTTAAATAAAACTATTAATCTCATATAATATAATATAATATAAATGGATGAAACAAAATTATTTTCTTTTACACTGTCTAGAACCATCCATTGATTCCAATCAAAAGCTTCAAATACCCAAGCAGAAAAAACTGTTACTGTATCAGAGAGAGAGAAATGGTGAACTTCACATTGATGATCACTGCAGAGCTTGAGAATCTCACCAATCTTCAACCCCAAGGTGGCTGCGATGATCCCAATTTTTCTTACCTCTTCAAGGTTTTTCTCCAATTAATCAAATTCAACTTTTTCAGTTCCTTTCAAATTTTCATTTTCATTCTTCCTTTTTCCTTTCTTCAATTTCGTTTTGTTGTTGCAATCAATAGTTGAAATGCGGGAGATGCGGAGAACTCAGCACCAAAGAAACCTGCGTTGTCCTAAACGACACCGTTCCTCTTCCGGTTGGAAAGGGCACCACTCATCTCATTCAGAAGGTAACCTAATTGCCCTTTGCCTCGGTTTCATCAAAATCATTTTTCTTTCATTACCCAATTCAATAAATCAAATAAAATTTATCCTAGCATTCCTCATCTAATTTAATAGCCGTAGGAACTTCTTTCTTGTGATTTTCATCTTCATATATTTTGTCAAGAGTTTAGTAGTCATGCACACCTTTGAAATAATTTTACATGGTTATCCAATTATAAACTATTGTTGGTGTGACTTTTAAGATGACTATGGTAAAAAGGAACAAACTTAGTGTGATTTTTGATTGAAAGATAGTGGACAATGTAAACATCTTTCTCATTGGTTGTCAAAAAACAGTTTTTCACATTTCATAATGCTGTGTTTACTTTTAGAGATATATAAGTTTTCAGTGTTTCCCTTTTATTGTGTATTTGTGAACGGTGGAAAAGACAAGTGGAACTATCCACTATACTAGTATTTGCAATCTTCACTGTTATGGTTCATCGACTTTTTCTTCAATTAGGTGAAATAAGACTATGTTTGGATAAACTTCTCTATAAATATTTGTAGTTGAAAAAAACTAGAGGTAAAATGAATTGAACTTCTCTATAATCTAAAATGAAATAACTTATGTACCTTAGCTTTTGGAGAAGTTAAATGGAAAGAGCTTTTGGAGAAGTTAAATGAAAAGAGCTTTTGTGGAAGTTAAATGTATTATTTTAATTAGCTTATGTGAGAAACCTAATTTTTTTACCTTATTATTTTTTCTCTTATAAATACTTGTGGATAATTTTATCCAAATATGACCTAAGTGCATTAAAGAAACACCAACTGAGCAGAATTCTGTTCGTTTAGCATGATTGGGCTTTTGCTCATGTGGTTATTTTTCTGTCTCTGGCATAGGAGGAAAGGTTCTGGAAATTTTATGTGGTTCTGCTGCATACCTTTAAAATCTAAGCACTCAATGCAGGGTTTTCTTTCATTTGTGATTCTTTGAACTGTTTACTCCTGCAACTGGTGGTTTCTTAATATCCTTTATTTGGTATGCAGTGCAAATTTTGTGGCAGGGATGGCACTGTGACCATGATCGAAGGCAAAGGTAAACCACTCACCCAGGAAATCAGTGAATCAGGGAAGTACGCCCCATTGATGTTATTTGACTGCAGGGGATACGAGCCAGTAGATTTTGTATTCGGTGATGGATGGAAAGTTGAGTCGGTGAGTATCCTTTTTTTCTTCATGCTATGGTTTCATTTTTTGGTGTCATATCTCTGATCTCTTTTGATTGTTCATTGTTGCTGCTGACATATAAGTTCAGGAGTTTGTATTGTATATAGCCACTTTTTTCTATTGAAACATATATCATCGGCTTAATGGCATTGTGTTTTTGATCTCTTCTGATTATTCAGTGTTGCTGATATATATACTGCGTATTGTAAATATCTCATATACTCACTCTTCTCCATTGAAACACATGATCATGTGCTTCCTTTGATTTGGTTTGGGCTTAGTGTTAATGATTCAATTTATTTTGTTCACTGTTACCAGTACTAGAAACCATGTCTATAATTTTTATCTAAGAACTTAAGATTCGGATGACTTTGATGTGATTAATGTCAAAATCTTCTATTGCAGTCTTCAAGAATTAAACCAATAATTATATCATATATGGGAAGGTGAGCAGGTTCAAAATATTTTGGATCCTCACAATTTGCAAGATACAGCCCTTCTCTACCCTCTTGAATAAAATTTCATTCAAAATTGTACAGTACTAGATTTTCCTGGGGCAGAAACCTGTAATTTAACCAGATAGCCATATTTTTAACACTTCCTATAAATTTCGGTAATATCATAATTTTCTGCATGTTGGTCATGTTTCTAACTAATGCAACTTGAATTTTGAAGCTTGAGGGAACCAAATTTGAGAATGTTGACTTGTCAAGTGGAGAATATGCTGAGTATGACGAGAAGGGAGAATGCCCAGTCATGATATCCAATCTTCGAGCTACTTTTGAAGTCACAAAGTAGAGAGAACTGGTTTGCTCTTTAAATATTTTCTTGATGTATAAATTAACTGTTCTCTTCTGAATGAGCTTTTAAGCTCTGGGTTGCATCTTAATCAGGCAAGAAATTGTGGAATCTTCTAACATTACATGTTAACCTTGTTGTATTTCTTGTAGACGAAAAAATAGCTTCAAGTTCCATGTGATTGATGAAAATTACTTTTCATTTCATGTTTTGAAATGTGTATTGTTTTCAAGGCCTTCGTCCATTATTGATTAGCTTCCTCTGGCTGGATTCTGACATGATCAATGGTCGTTTTATCTTCAGTTTTTTCCAATGATTACAAGTCTGAACAAAACAAATTAACGTACGTTAGGTTATAAATACTTGGCCTCCTAATAAATATTCAACATATGAATATTATTTTAACTAAATATTTAACTGCTAGAAATATGCCAATTTCGGATAAAAGGAGTATGAATGGCTTCATTTTTTCACCACACCCATAATTTCTTCGTCCATCTATACGTGTGAAAAAAGATTAAAGACGTAGGCAATAGACATTTTGTATTAAAAATGTGTTTTATCGAATTATGGATTATGGATTAGAGAATTTGGAAATATATTTTATGTTTTTGTCGAATTATAAATTATTCAATTTAGAATATATTTTTAAATTTGAAAATATATTATGAATCATATAATTTGAAATATGTTTTTAAATTTCTTGACTTGAGAATGTGTTTCAAATTGAAGAATTTAAAATATATTTATGGATTATACAATTTAAATATATTTTAATTTTTAGAAATGTATTTTGAAGTGTGTAATTTATAATATGTTTATACATTGTGTGTATAATCTATAATATATTTTTAGACAGTATATAAATTTAGGAGATTATGTAATTCATAATGTATTTATAAATCTAAAAATTTGACTCAGAGATAGTTAGATATTTTTCTGCACATTTCGAAGAAGTACATGATATAGAGAAAGAAAGATTTAAATAATGTTTCATGGTTAGAGTTTTAATGATCCTATTCCCACCGGTTAGATATCTCTTAAACTTACATTTGAGGGTTTTGTATTTTATACCCCCATAAATTTAGACCTCTACTCGTGTGGGGGGATGAAATGAGGTTGTCCTGAAAAAATATATTAGATTATACATTTTGACATGTATTTCTAAATTTAAAGTATACATTCTATATTATATTTTAGATTATGCGAAATGTAATAATACAGATTGAGTATATATACTAAAATTTATATTTATAAAAAAAATACTTATGAATAGAGGAATGGAGTATTCATCTATATACTAAAGTCTCAATGTGCAAAAAAAAATTCATAACAATCCTGATAGATTTATTATACAACTTCAACAAATATAATTGTTACGTTATACAAACATCATTAATTAATAATTAATTATTGTATTTTAATATAGTTTTTTATGTGATTTCTTATATACATATAAGCATTATGAACTCGTTTTATTGTTATTATATTGTCCTCATCATGTTGTCCTCAAAATAAGTAATAAATTTGTAACTCAATACAAGACTTAATATCATTTTCAATTTCTTAAGATAATGAGTTTTTGAGTCTTTATTGTATATGATTGATCTCACTTGTTTTCATTTATTATAAAACTTTTAATTTTATATTTGAATTCTTCACAATCTTTTTATATTTGAATTCTTCACAATCTTTTTATCAAGTGTAAGTTTCTTTATATGTTTTCTTTATCTTAAAAGTGTGGTTCTACTCACAAATCTCTTTTACTCTTATAATACTTTCTATATATAATATTAATAATTAGATTCACAACAATAATAAAATAAGAACAAAATTAGAAAAAAGTACTTTTATTAGCATTCTACTTGCAATAAAAGTAATTTTTTTTAGTTGTTTTTGTGTTATTCTTGTTCTCAGCCCAATAAAAATAAATATAAACTGCTAAAATCTAAATAAAAAAATCACGAGATAAAAATAAAAAAAATATTAAATTTAAAAGTATACAACAATTTTAATTGTAAATTTAAATAAGAAATCAGATTTAAAATAATAAATTAACTGGTGAAGAGCGTATCTCTAATTATCTAAACTATTTTTGATTTATTTTATTTGATGTGGTTAACTACTAATGAATGTAGACAATGGTTTTTCTTTTTTGTTTTCATAAAATGGTTTGAATATAAACCAGAAAAGGGAGGATGGTAGGATGGGATAATCACATTGTTTAAACGTCAAATTATGGGCCCCAAATAGGTCCTTTTTTTTTCATTTGATGAAATAAATGCTATTTGCCATTAGATGAAAAAAAATGTAAGAGTACAAAACGGCTTTTCACAGGGTTTTTTTAGGTTCTGTTTGGTAGGATAATCAGGGTAAGAGAGAGTGAACATAAAAGAATGAAAATTGGGTGGTTTTTTAAGCATCGAGAAGAATAAATATTTAATTTAAGTATTTTATCATTACTATTTATATTTTTGGAAATTTTATTCTAAACTTTCAATTTCCTGAATTTGATCATCTGAATTTTAAAATTTTATTTTTATGTTAATTGACTAATATATTACTAATGATGTAATGATGTGAGTAATTTAAAGGGACTTCTATTTCAGAATTAAATACGTATCATATTTTAAATTACATATTTTATTATTAAAATGTTGCACTTTTTGTCATTAAATTATCAAATTTTTAACGTTGATTTTTCAATATTAGGAACATTATGATCATTATCATCTAACTTTCAAAATGTATATAAATTTTACATTCCCTTCAATTGGATATTAGTTTAATGTTGTATAATGTGATTAATAAATAAAGTGAAAAGATAGTAATGTGATTATATGACCAATAAATTAAGCAAAAGTATTTTATGTTAAATTAATAAATGTCACAATGTAACAGTTTTTTTATTAAATATTGCTATTAAATATTAAAGTATTTGTTTGATTAATCTGTATTTTGTTCTAGCTACCAGTTTAGAATTATAGGACCTTTATTGATAATGCCAAAGATTCCACCTAATTTTTAATATTTTGTCTTGCGAATAAGTTAAATAACCATACATCTACATAAAAACGCTATATAATTAAGTAAAATGAGAAAAACAAATAGAGAAATTTAAACAATTTTTAAAAATAATAAATACAATATAAATAATTAATAATATATAGATGTTTTTTTTTTCAATCAAACAACCTCTATTTTCATTCATTTGACATATGTTACTTTTTCTTTTCTCTGCCATTCGTTCTATTTTTTTCTTCTGTGTCAAATAAACACTTTATGCTTTTGGTGTAATTTTTCAAAAACATACCCAAGATAGATCAATTTTAATTAAGTTGTAGAGTATCATAAATCCTATTTTAAAATACAACAGAGAAGTTGAATTTTAAAACACAACTTCTAACGAAAAAGCACATTTTAAAGCATGACTTTAATTTTAATTTTTAAAAATAAACATAAAAGCTAAGTCTTAAAAATAGTTGAAATTGTATTTTATAGCATGACTTCAACTTACACATATCTCATTTGGATAATTGTCTTAAAGAAAATAACCCAGAAATGTAAAAAAGAAAATAAAAATTCACATGTTTAGATTTCAAATTAAAGAGGAAGTCTAAAACTTAGTATTTTCCTCAATTTTATAAAAAATAGTCTGAATCAATATCCTTACAGTGAGTCCAAAAGTTTTAGTCTTTCTTGTTTCATGAATTTTTGTGCCTCCATTATTTCTCATATCTCTCTCAATGTTGTCATAATCTCCAATGTGTAAACCTTAAAATAGTAAAAAGAGAAGAAGAACAAAGATCCATGGAATTAATATGAAACAAAAGTCTGATCAAACAGGTCTCTTTTGTACATTCAAAAATGACTCAACTTGTGTAGCAAATGGGGTTCACTCTACCACCTTGCATTTTCCAACAAGGAAATTATCATTATCATTATCATCATCTCAAGTCATGCCATATAATGAATCTCACTAGTATCTAAGCACTTTGTTCTACATCTCTATTTACCCTCTATGTTTCAATAGAAAGTTTCAGAGGATATAGACAAAATCACATAATTGAGATTAATTTCCTTCTACAAGTTTTGTATCTATATCCTCTGAAAAAAAGTGACAACAAAATGCGTCAATAGTCCAATACCTTTGAATCCACCATTTGTAGCAAAGGTTCCAAAGCACTAGGAGCAAATTTTCTGGCGAAAAGAACACAAACTGAAGAGTTTCTATTGTTGTACAAACATGTATGGCCTCCACGAACTCTATTGAAAAACTCCTCATTGATGTCATTTCTTCCAAATGTAGCTGGATGAGCTCCACCCCTAGACCAATCCACCCAAGTTATGCTCCTGTTGGCCAAAACATTGGCTGCTTGAATGGTGAGCATGGTGGGGAAGTAGTGCTCGTCGACGTAGCAAGCCGGCCGGCAGTGTTGTTCGAAGACCGGATGGAACGTCGTGTCTTCGACTATGGTGACGGCGAGCTTTCGGTTTACTTCGAACCATTGCGAGCCCTTGCGCCACTTGGTGATGTTCACCAGAGGGGCCATGTTCTCGTTGTAGCGCCCTCTTCCAAATGGACCCGGATCATCAAATGCACCCATGAAGCTGTGTTTGGACTTCATTATGTAGTGGTAGACAAAACTGAATTTGTAGAGGGGAATGCATGACTCAGAGAGAAGAATGAACCACTCGTTGGAGATGTCAAGCAATGCATTGGCAAGGAGTCTTCTTTCAGCATCACACATGCTCATTCTTCCCCACTCAGAAACCTGCAAAAGAAATGCCAAAAGATCAAATCAAAGATGTGAAGAATAGAGACGAATGTTCACAAATTGTCATGTTATAGCAGTATGGTGAGAAGGCTATAATGATTATTTAACAACATTGCATCTATGATCTCTTTGGTTCAAGTTACGCATTTGTGATAATATGACTGTGTATATAATGTGCTCACATGAATCTATGCATGACCCATGTTAACACCTGAGTGAAAAACTGAATGCAACCACTACGGATCTGCACAGGACACATGTAAAAATTGCTTCATACTTATTTGAAACTAAACCATCCTGTGACAATTCTATTACAGAGATAACGAAAGACACTCAAAGCATTAAAAAACACAGAAAAAGTACTGGCTAAGTCATTCTACGTGTTTACAGCTTGTATGTTATCTAATTCTCAAAGTAAAAGGGTCATCTTAAAGGTTTACTGTTTACCAGCCAGTTAAATCAACTCATGGTTGATGTGTTTGAAGGGTTTTATGAAATTGATTTTTGTAATCACTTGTTGTGCTCTAAGATTTTAACCAAGTCAGGAGTTTCCTGAATCTTACGTTAATTATAACGGATTTATGGTTTAGGATTTAGGAAGCTAACACTGAAAGAGTTATTTTGACCAAGAACATCAGATTCGTAAGGCTGCAAACCCAGAGCGATGAAAAGCAACAAACAAGAACAACAAGAGTCTTGTGCCACTAGGTGAAGTTGGCTACAAGGATCATACAATACAATAGGTCTCAATTAAAGACCAAACCCTTAGAGATATTCATCGTAAGATCTCTCTTGAGGACTTCCTGTAGAGTCATTCTTGGTCTCCCTCTACCCTTTCCATACGATAATAACCACATAAAATGTGAAAACCACAATCCTTGAACATAAATAAAGATATAAAACTAATGGCGTGCCTAACGGTGTAAACTTTTAGGAGCATTAGTCCTTTGTATAATATTTAAGCCTCCATGACCAAGTGATTTGGAATTTGATCCTTACCACCCTTATCCTCCATAATTAATTTGAATTTTTGCACAAAAATAGTGTTTATGTGTATTGTTTACACCTTAAGGACATATAATGGCTCTAGAACCGATCTTGTGCTCTTACCTAATAGCTTAAGTTTCTATAGGCCGTTGAGCTTAGCAAACACCAAAAGGGTCCACAATGATAATCTATTAAGCTAACTTTTCCTTCTTCCTGTAAAATCCCTAAATTTGTGCAGATTAATCCAATAGCACAGTATCTTAACTCAGGCTAGAGACTTACCTAAGTATTACAAAAGGAAACAATGACTACATCTTTTTCAATTACTGCTATACCTCTGCTAGGAAGCAAGCTCAAGCACATACCCAGGATAATCTTCTTTTTATCTTTCTCTTAACTTATGTCTCTCACATGCAACACTACATAAGATTTGTTTACACTGATATTTCGTGAACGGAAAATTCTGAACATGTAACAAGTTATAGATAATTAGGTAGTATACTTATTGTTTTCTATGTTCTCACTCATCCAAGGCTAATACATAGCATGATTCATCGCCATGTAAACACACATTCTGAAACCATTTTTATCTTCTAAGTAAAATGTATAATTCTTTTAATCAAACTGCTATTGAAAAATTACTACCTTAATTAATTCAAGCTTATCAGAAACCTAAATTCCCAACATGGTAAACCTGCATGTTTTGCATCCACTAATATGACTCTTCCTGAATTCCTTACCTAAGAGTCTAGCAACTTGATGCACTAACCATGTAACACTGACAATAAATTCAACATTACCACCACCACACCAGGCAGAATTCAGACAGTAAAACGTACCTATAATCAAATGCATTGATACCTGGCTAAATTCTCATCAAAGACTTAAAACAAGCACAAGCAAGGCTTAAAAGAAGACATAACATTTTGTGAACAGAGATGAACTATCTAAAAGTTTAAACAACTAAACTGGCAGCAACTTAACACTGGAAACTTCAGATCAGGGGGTGTCTACTAGGGTAAAGAGATCAAATGCAGTTTCATCAACAAATAGCAGCATATGATAGATAAGGCCATACCTGACTAGGGATTTGCCTGCTGTAAAAGACGGATGAAGGAGGAAACTGAGGTTGATATGAGGGCAGTGAATGAATATATATGGAAAACAATTTCTCATGCCCCTTGAGAAATCTCTCCCAAAGGGGTGCCAGAGGCAATGGTCCCTTGGTCAGGAACATGAATGCAATCTTGGGAACTCTAGGATATGGATAATCCTTGATCCTTGGAACAAAAGAAGCTCTCCACAGCAGTTCTTTGTCACTCATATTGTGGATCAGGCTCAAAGGTGGCCTAATCCACTTATCCAAACCAACAGGCTCCTCATAATAACATGGCTGAAAATTGGAACTCACTGTAGTCACCACACTCTCAATTCCAAAATGCTTAACCGTGTATATGCTAACGACCGAAAAAACAACACAGAGAGCAAAAAACAACACAAGTAGCCGCAGTGGTCTCAAAGGCTTCGATTGGCTGCTTCTTTCCTTTCCCTCTTCAAGGGCCACCACACCCCTAGATTGCATCTTGCTTGCAATTACAAATCAAAACCAAAAAATAAAAAAAATAAGAAAAAAAACAAAATCTTTTCTATGGCAACCACCCTCTTGGTTCTATGCAAGATCCAATTTTGAGTGCAGAGGAAGTCACCACTGAATAAAAAGGAGTGAAATTCATCATATGGTCATCAAAATTTCAGAATTATGTGCCACAACACAAACCCCCTGAGATCTAACAGTGGTGCCAAATCAACATTCCCAACGTGTGATGTTCGGAATAACAAGAATATAGCACATGGGTGTAGCTGATCAAAAAACACAAAAACAGCACATGGGTATTAACGAAACAGAGATTTTCTAAAGAACAGAAGCAAAGGTAGGATTTTTATTTTCTCCTTTTTGGTGATCTCACCAACCCAAAGATGAGGGGTGGTGCAGATGGAGTGAATGAAGGAAAAAGTGTGCTCAAAGATAGTGTTGACCAGTAGGCGTGAATTTTGGAGACAATTGATGAAATGAATGAATGAAAAACAGAGTGAATCTGGATTTGTTGTTAAGTATTGCGTGTTCCTACGACTTCTCGTATTCAGAGTTGTTGCAACCTCGTCATGTGAATGTGAGGAATAATAATAAGAATACAGAATCTTGAAGCTGGTCTCAATTTTTCTTCCCCTTTTGGTACCCCCATTAAGTGTATTTACATTGTTGCATGAAACTTCACTGTTTCAGCCGTCTGATTTTGTAACATCTCTTGTTCTTTTCCTCTGTGACAAGATAGGAACAGAGCTTTAACAAAGCATTTATGCAATTTTTTAGAAAATTTCACTTTTAACTTCTCAGCAAAATTTAATCACAATATTTACACTAAAAGAATATAATATTATTTTATTATTTTTATGAGTAATTAACTATAAAATATTTCAATTTAATATAATGAATATTTAAAAAAAAAATTATTTAATTATTTAAAAATAAAATACATTATTTAATTATTTGTTTTATTAAATAATAAATTATTTTTATTTATTAAAAAGTAAAATTATTCAATTGAAAAATGACATAAAAGGAAGTTATGAGATGTATCTGATTATATAATAATATATTAATCTATGTGAATATATGTGAAAAACAAATTTATCGTGTTAAAAATTTGGATGAAGGTATTATCATAATATTTTATCTGAATTTGATTTATAGTTTATTTAGGCATGTCTTTTATTGATAAAACTTATGTCTTGTTATTATTAAGTTTTCTCTATAAATCCGTCTTAAAAGATCCAAGAAAGATATACACAAATTTTGTAAATATTTTTTTTTCACATTTTTTTATATGACTTTACTTTATTCATCACAGTTTGAGCGTTATCTATAGCGATATCTATGATTTAGATAAGCTTCTAATTTTGAAAGAGTTTTTTTACACTTCGAATTAAAGGTGATTGTACTTGTACATCTACTTTTGTAACTTCCCTTATTCTTTGTCCTTTTTTAGGTAGGAATATAATTAATTGAGTTTAACTTTCAAATCTATTAATGTAAAGTTTTCTATTTTTCAATTCAACTAATTAAAAATTATGTTTGGTATATTTTGCTATTTGTTACGATTTTTTTCTTAAAAAGTATTTGGCATTTAATAATTTTTAGTTATGTGACAGTAAAAACTTCTTTATTATCAATCTATGTTAATTAAATTCAAAATCGTTTATTTATTTATCGGTAAAAATTCATTATGAAAGTCAACAAAATTTTCATAATCACATTTAGACTTTTGTGATTGTATAATTGTATATATATTCTTACATTATCAGCCTATTTATATTAAATTAAAATTAATTATTACTATTTGCTCATGTAAATTTGAACAGTTGTTAGCATCAATCTTGAGATTATTTATTATCTTAAAGTCATATAAATATAATTAAATACTTTAATAAATTTTATTTTAATTACATAAAATCGTCTCAATATGAGTTCCTTAAGTCATGATTTAAATTTGGAATGTTGTAGGAAGAAAATGTAATTGAATGAGAATAAATAATCCACTGTTGACTTTTTTTAGATTGCCAAAGTATTTCTCATACTAGTCTCAAGATCTAGATTGCTCGAAGAAAGATAACAAGATCTTTAAAGTACGCTTGTTGTCCATGGAAACAGGGGACGGATGAACAAAGTGGAAATAAGGAGAAAGTTTGATTTTTAAGAAATAAAATATTAATAAAAATAAAATAAGTAGAAATATTAATGCAAAGTTTCAAAGGTTGTTTTTCTTCCTAATGAAGGAAATATTTGAGAGAAAGTTGAATAATACATAATTAATTTATTAATACTTATATTATAATAAAAATAAATATATTTTATTATATAATATATATTATTAATAATTATTATTACTTAAATAATAATAAATTTATTAAAATTATAAAATAATAATATTAATAAAATAGTATTAAAAATAAAATAAAAAAATATTAATGATATTAATATTAAAAAATAAAAATAATAATAAAATCACAAATAATAATAAAATTAAGATTATAACAATAATCAAAATAAATTTATAAAATAATAATATAATTTTTAGTTTAAAATAATTAATAATTTTATTATTTTATTATTTAAAATAATAATTATATTTAATTAATTTTAATTATAATTTCATTTATTAAAAAATTTATTTTATAAATTACATACATAAGATCATTTACAAATTTCAATAAATTTTTCGCTAAAATCTTAATATATTTTTTTTAATCCAAACAACAAAATTTTTTATACACTTTCTTCTTAAATCAACTTAAATTCATTTATTCAAATTGACTTCCTAATCCAAACAAAGTCTAAAAATAATTTTAGGATGAAATTTTAGAAAAACAAATTTATTAGTTTTTTTAATTATAATTATTTTTTAATTTACAACTGTTTTTTCAAATAATTATACAATTTTTTACGATGTAGCAAAAATAATATTATATTTCACCAAATTTATTATGACTAATGTAAATTTACATTTTCATATGATTTATTACTAATATTTTTTTCCTCAAATATTGTGCATCCTCTCTTCCTTAAATCTACAAATAAATACTTTTTTTTTTAAATAAGAACAAGTAAAAGTAAAAAGAAATATATATCTATCCAAACACGAATTTGACTGTTGCAAACAAAGACTTTAATAGATAAAATGCACTCATGAATTTATAATTATTGATTAAAGTTAAAAATAGTAATTATAACTAATTTTAAATCTAATAATTGTATATTTGATTTTATAGTAATTTTTAAATTAATAATTTTCTAATTCGTGATTATAAATGCATTTTACTCTGTAAACATAAATAATTTTAGATAAAAAATTATATTTTTTAGCTTTTAAAATTTCCCTATTTTTACATATGCTATATTTTCTTTTAACTTTCTGAAAACAATCGTTTTTACGTTAGTATGCATTTGTTTGAAAACTAAAATACTTTAGTACCAGCAAAATGTAGAAGGATTTAAATATATCTGATGTATTAAACTAGTAATTGTTGTTTGTCCACAAAACCTTACAAATCATTCACCAACAAATTTTTATACATTGAGATTAAGATATCCAAATTTACACACAGTTATTTGATACAGTATTTGTATGGATTGAGAAAAGGAATTTGAGAAAAAAAATGATAAAAAGTGATGTTATTTGAATTAAAGAAAAGAAAATAAAAAATTATTAAAATTTGTGTATTATTGATATTTTTTAATTAATGAAATTATAGTTTTACAATTTCATTTTTATAATTAAAACTAATTTAAAATAAAATATAGTCACTTATTTGACATGGTTGACAATGAATTTCAATAAAATCAAATAAAATTTGAATAGAAATAAAGTATATATATATATATATATATATATATATATATA
>Ga0209700_100446_pt1 | contig 76491 bp, 32 predicted proteins | sample SiratroredBW_FD_187528 | JGI IMG/M metagenome (GOLD analysis project Ga0209700, IMG submission 187528) | Root nodule microbial communities of legume samples collected from California, USA - Siratro red BW (SPAdes) (version 2) | ecosystem: Host-associated > Plants > Roots > Nodule | place: USA... | reverse complement strand
TTTAAAAGAAAGACTTTGAATTACTGAAACTGGTTCTGAATAGCAGTTGACCAGTTTACTGGGTTTCTTAATTCTTACTAATTCAGTGTGCTTAACTGAACTGCTTCCGCTTTTACTATAATCAATTCTGTATAAAGAAATAAAATACTGATATATTTGTTTGGAGTATTGAATTGTATTATTACTAAACTGGGTTCTGAATTGACTCTTGATTCTGCTTACTGTTTCATGCAACTGTTCTGATTCAGTAAATTCAAATAAAGATCCAGTCTGTGAAACAGAATTGCATTTTACTGAAAAATATCAAATTGTTTCAAAAAGTTTTGAAATCCAATTCACCCCCCTCTTGTATTTCAGCCAAAACAGTTTCCAACATAAGACATCAGAGATATGTTTCAAACCTTTCAAGCTTTCAATAGCAATGGTCCCTTTTCCCTTAACTGAGATGAAATCACTGTTTCCAATTTTTACTTTAGAAACAATGGTTTTGTTAAGCTCTTTAAAGAGCTTCTGGCCGTTGGTCATATGGTTTGTGCAGCCGCTGTCTATCAACCATGAATCACTGGAACTGTTACTTGTAGCAAAGCATGTTGCAACAAAGAGTTGAACCCATAACCTTTGAATGTTGAAGGGAGTCTTTCACCACTACACCAGACAATCTATATGATAATATTATGATTATTATCATTATTCTTATTATGATTATATTTATGACTATGATTGTAACACCCCACAAAATTAAAGCTTCTATTAAGGCAACTAAAGTATTAACATCATGCATATCTTACAGTACTTCATAGTTAACATGCATCAATATTACATAATAATGCTAAACTGAAATTTCAAAACATATTTATAATATCATATACAAGTTTTTCAAAATATAATACTATTCCTAACAACATCCTTCAACCTAGATGATCTCTCAAATATCCATCTGCAGCACTATCTGCTCCCGTGTCAAGACACGATCATCACAAATAGAAAATCAAACACAATACAACCAAAAGCAAAGGGTAAGCTAACCAAATTTTAACATATCAAAAACATTCAATTTCATGTATAATCACAATATAAGAATCTAACACACTACAAACATGACTCTAATTCTGGAAGACTCATGCATTGAATAAACCCCGAGATATGCAACTGTCATACATCTCCAAACTGTGAATCCACACAACCCCACACAAATGAATCATGAATCACGTATGACAGGATTAATCCCCCTGAGACTTTCCTAACCAGCTATATTTCAAGTTGTAGTCACCCAGTTCAGACCTCCTTCGACTCTCACCACCTAGTAATGATCATCTATTTGATTCCTATTACTAGTAGAGTCAGGATATCACTCGTTATTGATCAGTTCCTTAGACAATGTACTTCCTAATTAACCAAGACAAGGGTGTTTTCTTTCCTGAAAATACTATGCCTAGGCTTTTACCAACTTTATCAACACTTTTAACAATATCACATCACAATATAGGTCTCTACTCATGCATTCATTCACTTTTAAATCTCAATCTCCACTTCAATCTCAACATTTAAAGAAGTCACTAAACCATCAATATAATTAAACTTAAATAATCAATTAATCTATTTTATTAAATACATACATTGCATTCCAAAAGAGTTAAATAATAAAAAAAAAAAGCTATTTTTTTTAGCTTGAGCTAGACCAATTTCCCCCAAGCGAAAATACCTCTCGCTTGAGCGAAAAATTTATCTCTTAGGCGAAAATAGTCCAGAGAGCAAGGTATTTTTTTGCCTGGCGAGAATACCTCCTCGCTTGGGTGAAAGATTTCTCGCCTAGGCGAAAACACTCTAGAGAGCACACTTGCTTCAGGGGCTTTCTCGCCTGGGCGACTGTATCCTCGCTTGAGCGAAACTACTTTCTCGCCTGGGCAAAAATAGTCCAGAGAACATACTTGCTACCCGAAACCATTATCGCTTGGGCGAGCTATGCAGAAAATATCAGTTATAAGACAATTTATGCAATTTTTACTACACTACAAAAAAAAATTACTGACGAAACAAATCCATCAAAAATACCCAAAATCTGTCGGTAAATTGATTGTAAGTAAATTTACCGACAGATTTCTGAGTTTGTCGGTAACTACCGACGAATCAGAAATCCGTCAATAAAATCGTCGATAATGATATTTTACCGACGGATAAAGTTCCGTTGATAAAATTCCATCGATAATTTAACTTTTTCTTGTAGTGCTACCAAAGAGCAACTACACATGTCTCATATGACTAACTTAACTAGAAATTCAACTTGCATTTCATCAATTACCACATACTCATCATACATACCAGAATGAATAAACAATCAAGAACTCAACTTAAGTTTCATGTCAGCAAAATAAACCATCACAGATGCATTTTCACAGACATATTTTGAATGAAACCCTAACTCACAAACAAATTGGAATTAAGTAAAATGCAAGTCAACATCCCTTACCTGAATTGCACTAGAAGTTCTCTCTAACAGCCCCAAAGCCTAAGATCTTCAAGAACTCGAATCTGCACCAAAGGACCTCTGATCAACGATGAGACTAAAACACTAAGTAACTAAGCTCACAAAGACACTATCTGATAACTCAGAGGCCATATGCAATCTCATAAGGTAGAGGAAAACGAAAACCTAAAAATGGCTCTAAGGGAAGAGGGCAGAAAATGAACTTACTCTAATGGAGATTCTGATCGGGTAGACTTGCTCTATTCTCCGTCACGAGTCCAACGGTGAGCTCTGCTTGAAAAACTGATGAGGTACGAAAGCAGAGACTTAGAGAGAAGTCAAAGGAAAAAGAGAGTTAGGAGTTTTAAAAATATGATAGCTTGAGTGAAAATGAAACTTGACTACTTACTTTTTCTATAAATACGCGTTTTCAATTTAATAATATAATAATCAAGTGCTCATTCCACTTCTATCATTTCTACTCAAATGTTAATATAATAATAATAATAATAATAATAATAATAATAATAATAATAATAATAATAATAATGTTATCAATAACATTAATAATATTTTGTGTATAAATATTAATATTTAAAACTTTAAAAATATTAAAAACAACATTAATAATTTGAAAAAAATATAATATTGATAATAATAATTATTATAATTTTAATAATATTATAACTAACAATATTAGAAATAATAATAAAAACAATAATATTAGCAATAATATTAATAATATTATTAATATTAATAATAATAATGATGATAAATATAATATTAATGATAATGTTATTAATAATACCAATGATAATAATAATATTAATAATAGTAATACAAATTTAATAATAATAATAATAATAAAAGTGTTAAAAATATCAATAATATTAGTTATAATATTAATAGTATCAATAAAAATATTAATATTGTTAATAATATTCACCTTTATTAATGTTATTATTAATAAATCAATATGAACATCATTAATAAGAGATAATAGTAATTTTATCCATAAATATAAGTTCTTAGGGATATTACCCACGGACATAGGTCCGTAGGAATTATCCAGGACATAGGTCCGTAGGTATTACCCACGGACATAGGTTCGTAGGTATTACCTACGGAAATAGTTTGTGGGTAATACTTACAGACCAATATCCATGGGTAATACCTACGGATCTGTGTTCGTGGGTAATATCTATGAACCTATGTCCGTGGGCAATACCTACAGATTCAGATATGTAGGTAATAATCCGCGGGTAATGTTGAATTTACCTACGGATACAGCTCTGTGGGTAATAATCCGTGGCCGAGCATTGTAACCTCGGAAGATCAAAAGGTAGATTGGTATGACATGATCTTTCTTAAAACCCTACTTAGTTTAGGTACATGGATAATAAAATCTGAACTAAAGAGCTTAATGATTTCAATAGTTGTTAGATATTGGAAAAAGTCATATAGAACATTAATTACCTACATGTTTCCTTACTCTTATTTTTTTCTATTGATTGTTTTATTCAAGAAATTTCAAAGTAAATTTCCTATTGTCATTCTTGTAAGGGTTGTATTTGATTATAAAAAAACATTAGTGAGATATTATGAAGATATAAGGGAAGTTACAATTGCAATTATAAAGTTCATTACTATGACTTTTGTGCTTCAAGATACACAAATATCGAATAGCTTCCCAAAAGGATTACATGTTATAAGTTGAATACATGCTAGGAATTTTTGTGTGGCTTTTGGTCATATAAACTTTGGGTTTGGGTTTTTCTTGCTTTTCGTTTCCACTGTCAAGCGAATGCATGTTAATTTTTGTGACTTTTTGTCTTGTAAAAATGGGGGTTTGAATTTTCTTCTTGTCTAATGGTATTTGTTTTTTCAAAACATGTGTGAAAGTTCAATCAGCAATGAAAAGAAATCTAATCTAGAAAGGTGACAAACTAATCACTAAAATGGAGATAGAAAGGGATGATCTGACTTGTATGGGCACTAGTAGAAAAAATACATTTAATACCAATGGAGTAGAAACTCAATATTATATTTAAAATCACCAAAATACAAATGAGTTCAAAAGATTACATTCAATCCCAAAGATGAAGAATTTAGCTACTCATGGTAGCCATTACACTCCAAGGAAGAAAGATTGCAAAGAAGATAAAGAATCCTCAATAGTTCTTGTTCTTGACGGCCCTTACGTTCCTTCCAATCCAGATTCCCTTTCCAAAATCCTAAAATCCTCTTTTAAACACGTTTTCAGACATATGTTAAGTGACTTTTGGCTCGGGCGAAAACACCTCGCTTGAGTAACTCTTCTTTTTAAATCTTTTTCATTTCTTCTTTTCATGCAACTTCCAAGCTGTAAATTCCTTCATTCTTTACACCTGAAATTCACAATAATTAAGATCAAATGTCTTCTTTTGACCCATGACTCAAATTAACAAAGTAAATCCAAAAACTCTCAATTCGGAGGTAATTATTATCTTAAAGATCACTTAAACCCACAAGTACTCAAATTTATAATGTATAAAAACACTAAAAATTGATACTTATCCACTCCCCCCAAACTAGAATCTTGCTTGTCCTCAAGAAAAGTAATTGAATTCACAACAAAAACTTCTTCTAACAAAAATAGTGGTTACTCAAAAATCAGACCTATGATTCAATCCTCAAATAGCATTCAATTTCAAAACAATAATTCCATATAAGAGATAGATCAGATATTCCAAGTCAAATTAAACAGGAAAAAGACACAATCAATCTTCAAGAGAAACAACTCAAACTGAGACATGATAATCTAATTGAGGAATTTCTCTCTTAATATCTCACAGGATAGTGTTTCCCTCAACTTCCACTAACTCTGCACAAATCAAAGTTGTCTTTTATTTTTAGCCAAATCACAAACACACAATCAACATGGATTTCAAGGGTTGTAATGAGGCTGGGCTATCAAGAATATCGGTTTTTCAGATAACAAAATGCACACTTCAAAAAAGGAGAATATATCTACAATTAATACAAAATTCCCTTGAAAATAATGAATCTACCCACTCTTGATTTCTTCCATCCATCATTTCCCCCTTTTTTTATATATATAATTCACTCTTTTGATTATTTTTCTTTTTCTTCTTTTTTTCTCAAAATATTTTTTTTGAGTAACAAAAGAGTGAATTGTCAAAATTGAATGTCAAAATTCCACACGTCAAAATTCCATCAACCCTTCCCATTATGAAAATTGCACCTATATTCTCCTTCCCTAAGCATGTTACAAGGTTGGAAAATCATATATCAATTAAAGGTTAGGGTGCAACAAAGAAAAATTTAGCTTAAAGGGTTATAAAAAAAATTGTTATAAATGTACCTAATTGGTCGGCCTTTTGGCTCTGGGCTTAAATGTCTAAATACAGAAATGCCTTAATCATCTACAAGTTTCATTTGTGAAGTCAAATAACTCAAAAAATCAGGCAACATCAACTTAATACATTAATCAATGAAACTCTCAACTCTCAATTGTTTAGGGATTTACAACTCACTTGGCTAATGGTGTAATTCCTCAATTGTTATCAAGCCTTGTTTTAGTCATTACCTATTCAATTTTCATATATCATTCACCCATTCACTAACTCAAAAATTCTAATCCACTCAATCTTTTTCAATTTAATAGGCCAATCTGATTTAGAACCATCATGAGTCTAATTGCTACTCAACTACATAATTAACTAACTATCACATCACACATAACAAAAAGAACAAATTCTCAATTACGGATAGTTATAGTCATAACACATATTACAATACTCAGATTACATAACCAGAATTATATCAAGATAAGAATCAGTCTCCCCTCATAATCTGATCAAACTCTGTATCAAACTCTGCATCCTGATCCTCTGGTGCAGCTGTAGAAGTGCTAGCTCCACCTCCCCCATAAAAATGAGGCCTGTCCCCAGGCCATGCAGCATACTGACTGAATTCATATGGAGTCATCCACGGATTTTGTTAGCCTTCAGGAATGCCATTATACAACCCCTGATGAATATAAGTGCTAGTCCTATGAACTGAGCTGATTTATGAAGTCATATGATCAAAATATATCCTATTTGCTCTCTGCTCCTGTTCAAAATATGTTTTATCTGCCCTTTTGTCCAGTTGCATCTGTTCTATAGAAGCTCTAATGACTGACTGGTTATATATCATAGCATTAGTGGGACATGCAGCTGAAGATTCTCCATGCTGAAACTACTACTCTTCCACATGAGGAGGAGATGGTGGTTGTTGAGCCTCTTGAGGATTCTCCTCAGAATTCACACAAAACTGCTGGATGTACCTTGCATCTATGGTGGGTCTAATCTTTAATGTGGGGTTGACCTCAACACCATGCGATGCACATAATGATGTTATCAATGCAGGGAAGCCTAGAGATCCTTTGGCTCTTTCATTTCTGGGATTAATCTCTGGGTTAGCAAATTTGTATATCTCATCAAATATAATCCTAGCTACATTCACCGAGTAGTCCTCTCTCAAGATTGAATATACCAAATACCACCTAGGCATGTTCATATCTTACATATGCCTTATGGGTACTATATTTGCTAAAGTAAATGTCATCCACATCTGAACAATTGTCTTCATATCCTTTCTTTTTATCCTAAGGGGTTTACTTGTAGGTCCTACTTCATATCTTCGACCCCTCAGGCATAAAGCTCTTGATACCACTGTCTCATCAAAACCATCATATCTCCCCCTCAACATTTGATACGTGCATTGATCATCATCATCAAACTGTAGAGGATTACCAAGAAGATTTTGATGGATTGAGGGTCAAATGGCACTCATATCCCTCTGAGTCTGGATCTTTTATCCTGTGCAGGTTGTCTCTCCCCCCAAGCATTGGTGTAAAATTCATAAACGATCTCCGGATCAAATTTTGGAGGTGGACTAGCAAGAGTCATCCAATTCCTTCTCATGAGGCCATGAAGAAATTCATCACCTTCATTCAATTGCACATTCTCTCATGAATGAATGACCAGCTTTTGATGTTTTCATGTCTTTGCTGCTTCTATACATCTATAAAAACTTTCCTAGAGGGCTGATCCCCAGATAGGTCTGTCCTTACTCTTTTGCACTTAGAAGGGCGATCAGATGCACCTTTCAAGGTTCCCGCTGCAGTTGATTTAGTTCTCCCCATCTGTAAAATACACACGAGCTTTCCAAGCACTATCAATTATAACAAGTATATGCCTTTTTGTACTTATCTTATATTCAATCATTCATAAGGCAAACATTTTACCAAACACTTGGCATGCATAATTCCAAACCGTGCAAATTGGGTGAATATAACCATTCCAAACCACATATCAATAATAATCCAGTTTTATAACCCTAGAATCAACTGCATTACCATTCAACATCTTAACAATCATCCTATTTCCATTCAATCACAACTTCCCTTTTGAAAAGAGGAACTAGGGTTTTAACCATCCAAATCGAGCATAAAAAACAAATATCAATCGGTAGAAAGTAAAAATAGAGACCAAGAATCACTTACCTCAAGAGTTTAGTGCAAATAAACAGAAGAAATTGAAGATTGAAGAAGGATTGAGCAAAGGGCACACCGCAAATGAAGAAAACCTTAGATGAGTGAGCCCCCTCGCTTACGGCTTCCCTATTTATAAACCCCTCCTCGAAAATTTTGCCCGGGCGAGGCTGACATGGCACCACTTCCTTTAAGTGAATTCTTGCTTAGGCGAGATTGAGTCACCCGGGCTAGACAACTCCAAAGAGCACCCTTAATTTTCGCTCAGGCAACTCATTTCTCGCTCCGGGCAAAATGACTCTAGAGAACACCCTTAATTTTCGCTCCAGCGACTCCTCTCTCGCCCTGGACGAACCAATTCCAAAGAGCACCCCTAATTTTCGCTCCAGCGAAACCGTGGTCGCTCGGGCGAGAGTAGCAGTTCACACTTTTTTCAATTTTCTGCACAGTTTGCCCAGGCCAAACCTTCATTGCCTGAGCAAAAATACTTGCAACTCTTTCCAACCCCAAACTTTTTCCAATACTTCTTGTAAGAAACTGTTTTGGCTGAAATACATGAGGGGGGTGAATTGGATTTCAAAATCTTTTTTGAAACTATTTAATCTTTTAAGAAAATGCACATCAGTTTGATAGACTGGATCTTTATTGACTTTACTGAATAGTATAGTAGAATGAATCAGTAAACATAACTCAATCAAGTCACAACACATACAGCAAACCAAACAGATTTATCAGAATTCAAATGCTTTAAACAGACTTGATTCAAATGCAACTGCGGAAGCGATCTAATTCACTACACGAAAACATAAAGAAGTTAACACAGAATGAACTGGTCAGATTCAGTCCAGTTGACAGTTTCAATTATTAAGAACCAATCAAAGATAAAATTCTTTATATAAAAGAAACAATTATTAAAAGATGATTAAGTCTTAACAAATAGAGTCCAATTATTGATTCTGAAAACAGTTTACTGTACACAGTGAACCAATCAATTAAATCAGTGATCAAGATAGAGAAAGAAGATTCAAGAACACAGATTTTTATCCTGGTTCACCCAACAAAACGGGCTATGTCCAATCCCTAACAAACAGTAAGAATTTCACTAAAAATGATCAACCTGATCAAGTTTACAACACTTGCTCACAATAAGCAACCGCTGCTCCCCGCAGCAAACCACTGCTGAACCTACAGCAGACCAAGAAACCACACAGAGTCCATTGTGTGTTTCAAGAATACCCTTGCTGAAACCTACAACAAGTCACGGTTATACAGAATCCACTGCTCACAACACTTGCTCACAACAAGCAACCGCTGCTCCCCTCAGCAAACCACTGCTAAACCTACAGCAGACGAAGAAACCACACAGAGTCCACTATGTGTTTCAAGAACACCCTTGCTAAAACCTACAGCAAGTCACGGTTATACAGAATCTACTGTATAACCCAGAAACGCTTTACTCTGCTTCCCGCAGCAGGCAAACTACCATTACAGACTCACTGTACAACGAATTACACCCCAGTAATTCAATAACACAGTAGCAGTTTTAATACAATTGAAAGATTTACATAGAAATCAACTAACAAAAGCAACTCTATACAACAGATCAGAAATGTAAGAAGAAACAGGTATAGAGTGCTTAGGCTGAGGTCAGATCAATCATGTAGAAATGTGCAGTCAATTTCCAAGCTCCAGCAAAATGCAGAAATTCAGTTCTTGATGGATTCTTTGAAAAACTTCAAATTGATCTTGATCTCAAAAAGACAGTTAAAACAGTTTTATCAAAATCTAAAATCTGATTTTAGTGATTTTTTAAAATCTTGGTAAAGCCAATTTTCACATTGGAGCTTATCAATGATTAACACATTTATCATCATAGTTTTTAACCTCAATCTTGACACACCAACACCACCTAAAGCCTAGACCCAAAAACTTCAATCTTCATGCAAACTCCATGCATCTTCACTTGAAAGCACTCGGTCTTGACTTGGTCAACTTGGCTGGTTTCTTCAAATTAACTCAGCAGCTTTAGTTGTAATTGGTTTGGCTTCATCAAATCAATATAGCATCTCCTGGTGCTAACACTTCTATTAGTGATTAATGGTTCATGCTAATTAAAACTAAAACAAAACAAAATGTGCAAAAATTAAAATGAAAACTCACAAACACTGGGTTTCCTCCCAAGAAGCGCTCATTTAACGTCATATAGCTTAGTGCCTAATGATCATTAATCTTTTAATTGAATCACGGTGGCAAGCTTATCAAACTCACCACCAAAGTAATGTTTCAGTCTTTGACCATTCATAGTCCAACTCCTCTGAGTCTGAGGATCTTCCAATTCTACTGCACCATAAGGTAGGACTTGCTTGAACCAAAAACGACCTGACCATTTAGATTTCAGTTTTCTAGGAAAGAGCTTCAATCTTGAATTGAATAGTAACACAAATTGGCCTAGATAGAAGCTCTTCTTTAAAATTATCTTATCATGGTAAGCCTTTGCTCATTCTTTATACAATTTTGAATTTTGATAAGCATTCAACCTCATCTCTTCTAGTTCATTCGGTTGAACTTTTCTCTTCTCTCCAGAAGTTTTAGCATCCAAATTCAATAACTTCAAAGCCTAATAAGCTTTATGTTCCAATTTCACAGGAAGATGACATGCCTTCTCATAGATCAGTTGAAACGGAGAGACAGCTGTAGGGGTCTTAAAAGCAGTCCTATAAGCCCACAAAGCTTCATCAAGCTTGCTAGACCAGTCTTTTCTAGAAGCAGCAACTGTCTTTTCTAAAATCTTCTTGATCTCTCTGTTAGAGACCTCTGCCTGCCTATTAGTCTGAGGATGATATGTTGTTGCCACCTTATGTCTAACACCATAGTGTTCCAACACTTTTTGAAGTTGAGCATTACAAAAATGAGAACCTCCATCACTAATAAGAACTCTGGGAGTTCCAAATCTGCAGAAGATATTCCTCTTTAAGAATCGAATCATTGTTTTAGAATCAGTCGTTTGAGTGGGAATTGCTTCAACCCATCTAGAAACATACTCCACTGCCAGTAAGATGTACTCATTTGCGAACGATGATGGTAGTGGCCCTATAAAATCAATCCCCCAACAATCAAAGACTTCAATGCCCTGAATATTTTGCAAAGGCATCTCATGCCTCTTAGAAATACTCCTAGTTCTTTGGCAATTGTCACATCTTTGCACATATTCATTTGCATCTTTAAACAATGTACGCCAAAAGAATCCAGCTTGAAGGACTTTAGCAGTTATCCTTTCTCCATTGAAATGGCCTCCATATGGTGAGTTGTGACAATGCCATAAAATTTTGTTGGCCTCCTCTCTATTCACACATCTTCTCAACAAGTTATCTGCACCAATCTTGGATAGATGAGGATCATCCCACACATATTGATTCGCTTCTTTGTAAAGCTTTTTCTTTTGGTACCGATCAAAGTGCTCAGGAATATCTCCAGCAGCTTTAAAATTTGTCATGTCTACAAACCATGGTCTCTCTTGAATTGCTAAAAGCTTTTCATTTGGAAATTCAGCTAGTACCTCATGTTCAAGAGTGGTCACCTCATCATTATGAAGTCTTGACAGATGATCCGCTACATTGTTCTCACAACCTTTCTTGTCTTTTATTTCTAAATCAAATTCCTGTAACAGCAATATCCATCTTATCAACCTGGGTTTAGAATCTGATGTAGTCAACAGATATTCAATAGCTACATGGTCAGTGAAAATAATTACTTTAGAGCCAATCAGATAAGATCTAAATTTTTCTAATGCATACACTATAGCAAGTAATTCTTTTTCAGTAGTGGTATAATTGCTCTAAGCATCATTTAAAACTTTACTTGCATAATGTATGACATAGAAAATTTTCTCTTTTCTTTACCCTAACACTGCTCCCACAGCATAATCACTTGCATCACACATAAGTTCAAAATGATATTTCCAATTGGGAGCAATAATTATGGATGCAGAAGTGAGCTTTTCTTTCAAAGTTTCAAAAGCATTCATACAATCTTTATCAAAATTAAAAACATAATCCTTATTGAGCAAATTGCAAAGAGGCTTTGCGAAGTCTTTGATGAATCTTCTATAAAAGCCTACATGTCCTAGAAAGCTCCTGATCCCCTTTATATTAGTGGGTGGAGGTAACTTCTCAATAACTTCCACCTTGGCTCTGTCCACCTCAATTCCTCTGCCAGATATTTTATGACCCAAGACAATACCTTCCATCACCATGAAATGACACTTCTCCTAGTTTAGTACCAAATTAGTGGCCACACACCGCTTCAGTACGGTGTCAAGATTCTCCAAGCATTCATCAAAAGTTGAACCATACACAGAAAAATCATCCATGAACACCTCAATACACTTTTCCACTAAATCTGAGAAAATAGCAAGCATACACCTTTGGAATGTAACAGGAGCATTACATAACCCAAATGGCATCTTACTATAAGCAAACACAACAAAGGGACAAGTAAAAGTTGTCTTCTCCTGATCCTCATGATTTACCACAATTTGATTATACCCAGAATAATCATCCAGGAAAAAATAATGCTTTTCCAACTAACCTTTCTAACATTTGATCCATGAAAGGTAATGGAAAATGATCATTCCTATTGACCTGATTCAACTTCCTGTAATCAATGCACATCCTCCATCCTGTAATGGTTCTTATGGGAATTAATTCATTTTTCTCATTTTGAATCACAGTCATCCCACCTTTCTTGGCACTACTTGAATAAGATTGACCCAAGCACTATCAAAGATAGGATAAATCATTCATACTTCTAGTAACTTTTGTACTTACTTCTTCGCAACCTCCTTCATAGTAGGATTCAAACGCCTTTGAGGTTGTGCCACTGGTCTGAAATCTTGCTCCATGTGGATCTTATGCATACAATATGAAGGACTAATACCCTTTAGATCAGAGAGGGTCCATCCTATAGCTTCTCTATTAGCCTTCAAAACTTCAACCACTTTCTCTTCTTCCTCTGTTTTTAAAGAACTGCTCATAATTACTGGTTGCTCACCATTCCCAGCAAGGAACACATACTTCAAATGAGCAGGTAGCTGCTTTAACTCTAACTTATGTGGTTGAGAAACTTCTTTTTCTAACTTTTCTTGCTTTTGATCACTGTTCTTCTCAATTTCTTTTGTCTTTTCTAACTCTTCCCAACAATTATTTACTTCAATATCTTTTGTTTCATTAATATTGTTGGTGAGAGCTTTCATCAAAGGTTCAGATGCGCAGATTCTTTCCTTCTGTTCATTATGAACTTCATCTAAAGCATCCATTCTAAAACATTCTTTGGCTCCACTTGAATGCTTCATAGCTTCAAAGACATCAAAGCTTACTTCCTCATCTTGCACACAAACTTTAAGCTGTCCTTTATCAACATCAATTATAACCTTAGCAGTTTTCATGAATGGCCTTCCCAGAATTAGAGGAACTTCAGCATCCTCGTCCATGTCCATGACCACAAAATCAACTGGAAACAAGAATTTATCAACTTTCACTATCATGTCTTCAACAATCCTATAAGGATGTTTTATAGACCTGTCAGCTAGCTGTAGAGTCATCCTTGTAGGTTTCACTTCAACATCTCCAATCTTCTTCAGCGTAGAAAGAGGTATAAGATTAATGCTAGCTCCCAGATCCAACAGAGCTTTTCCCACAGTGAGATTTCCTATAGTAACAGGCAAAGTAAAGCTTCTTGGATCTCTTGATTTTTGTGGCAAAGATTTCTGAATAATAGCACTGCATCCAGCTTCTAATTCTACTGTCTCTTGCTCCAGATATTTCCTCTTCTTAGTCAACAACTCTTTCATAAATCGAGCATAAGTGGGCATTTGCTGTAATGCTTCAGTGAGAGGAATATTGATCTGCAACTGCTTCAAAATATCCATGAATCTTATAAATTGTCTCTCTATACTCTTCCTTGAGGGAACATGAGGATAAGGTATGTCTTTTAGAGGAGCAACATTCTTACAAGGAAGACTTCTCACTTGATTTTCACTCTTTTCACTTTTATCTCCTTTTTTATCCTCACTCTCATTTTTTTCTCTATTCTTCTCCTTTTCTCCCTCACTCATTTTTTTCTCCCTCAAATTTTTTTCTCTCTCAAGAAGATTATCACCAATACCTTCTCCTACTACTTTCTCACTTCTTGTTGTAATTGACTTGCAATGCTCCTTAGGGTTAGTGTGTGTGTGTTGGCTGTAAATTGACTTCCTTGTTGATCTGTTAATTTTTTGCCAACTATCCCACTTGTGTCTCAAGATTTCTGATAGAAGCTTCATTATTTTTCTGATTAGTCATAGAAGCTTGCATAAATTCTTCTAAAGTCTCCTTCAACTCAATGGTGGCTCTGTCTTGAGTTGAGGAACTTTGTTGATGCTGTTGGAAATAAGGTTGCCTGTTCGACGCTCCAAAACCTTGATTTTGATTTCCCCACCATCCTTGAGACATATTATTCTGAAAATTACCTGCAAACCCTCCTTGTCTTCCTTGATTTCCCATGTAATTAACCTCTTCCTGAGAAGGATTATTCTGAATAGAGCACTGCCCATTAAGATGATTACCCCCACAAAATCACAAGTCAAAGGTTGACTTTGATTTTGAGAAGATTGCACCGTTTGTAATTGTTGAGGTAATTTGGCATTTGCTTTGTGAGTGCTTCAATCTGCTGAGTTAAAATTTTATGTTGAGCTAGAAGGGCATCTATAGTGTTGAGCTCTAACATCCCCTTCTTCTGTTGCACTGTCTGTCTATCATGTTGTGCTTGATAGTCTGTAGAAGCAAGAGCATCAATAATCCTTGTTGACTGTTCCACATCTACTGCCATCATGGTACATCCAGCTGCTGCTTCCAGTATCATCTTTGTATCAGCCCTCAAACCATTGTGAAAAATACTCAATTAGGCGATGTCTTCAAACCCATGATTTGGGCATCTTCTCAACATCGTTTTAAACCTTTCCCAAGCTTCACAAAATGCTTCATCTGGCCCTTGTCTAAAGGTGGAGATGTCAGATTTTGCCTTGATATAACGAGAGAGTGGAAAGAATTTCTGTAGAAATTTCTCCTCTACATCATTCCAACTTCTCAAACTTTGATTTGGATGAGATTTAAGCCATTCTTTTGCTCTGTCCGCCAAAGAGAATGGAAACAATCTCATATAAACAGTCTCAGTATCAACCTCTTCAACAGCCATAGTTTCTATCAGCTTATAGAAAGTGGATAGATGTGCATATGGATCTTCATTATCCATCCCAATAAATTGATGACTGCTAATCAAATTCAAAAAAGCTAGTTTCATCTCAAACACTTTAGTAGTGGCCGGTATTGCTATATTGGAGAAGTGTTTAGGACCTTGCTGCAAGGCATAATCTCCAAGAGTCATTCTTGGTGGAGGTTGTCTTTCTTCAGCCATAATTGTCTCTTGATTCTTTTTATTATCTCTGTCAAAGCTAGTGGAAGATTCTTCAATTATCTGAGTTTGTTCTTCTCTTCTCTTCCTGCTTCGATTCCTCCTAACAGTTCTTTCAATCTCTAAATCAAATTCTAATTGATCTTCAGAACCCTGTCCTTTTAGTAACATAAATCAAAACAGCTAAAGCAAGGGTGAACACACAATAACTTTAAAATTACATAAAATAAAATAAAAAAATTTAGAATACTCAACGAGTTATGTTCCAAAATATAAAAACAAACATTATTCCCTGGCAACGGCGCCAAAAACTTGTTGACCTTTTTCGACAAGTGTACCGAGTCAAAAGTAATGTAGATTTATAAAGTAAGGATGCCGATCCCACAGAGAACAGTTTTGCTATTAAATCTCAAATTCACGACTCATTAAGCAAATAAAGTTTTCAAGATGATTTGAGAGTAATTTGAATTAATAAGCAATAAAGACAATTAAAGAATAAATAGCAATTATAAAAAGAAGTTTTCAAGATCTAAAAGACTCTGGGATTGAACTTCATCTATCTCTCACATTCATATTTTGAATTTGATAATAAAATACAATATTAGTAACTACTCACTATTGATGCACATATAATAATCATTCACACTGATTCCTCTAATATGAAATTCGTAAGGTAATTTCTTAAAAACTAATCCCTGAACTATTTAATAAATTACCCAGCATTAATAATAGATGTTATAGCAATCAATACACTAAAACTTATCCTTAGTATTCAAATATATTGAGTATTTTCATCATTACCCAGCATTAATAATAGATGTTATAGCAATCAATACACTAAAACTTATCCTTCGTATTCAAATATATTGAGTATTTTCATCTAGGTCAGAAACTTAAAAGTACTTCCCAGTTAAATTCAAGAATCAAAATCAAGACTCTATTGATCAGATAAAATCTAGCATTAAGTGGAAGATGAAAATACGAATGGAGTAGAAACTCAATATTATATTTAAAATCACCAAAATACAAATGAGTTCAAAAGATTACATTCAATCCCAAAGATGAAGAATTTAGCTACTCATGATAGCCATTACACTCCAAGGAAGAAAGATTGCAAAGAAGACAAAGAATTCTCAATAGTTCTTGTTCTTGGCGGCCCTTACATTCCTTCCAATCCAGATCCCCTTTCCAAAACCCTAAAATCCTCTTTTAAACACGTTTTTGGGCTTAGGTTGAGTGACTTTTCGCTCGGGCGAAAACACCTCGCTTGAGCAACTATTCTTTTTAAATCTTTTTCATTTCTTCTTTTCATGCAACTTCCAAGCTCTAAATTCCTTCATTCTTTACACCTGAAATTCACAATAATTAAGATCAAATGCCTTCTTTTGACTCATGACTCAAATTAACAAAGTAAATCCAAAAACTCTCAATTCGGAGGTAATTATTATCTTAAAGATCACTTAAACCCACAAGTACTCAAATTTATAATGTATAAAAACACTAAAAATTGATACTTATCACATATATAGGAATTGCATCACTGAAGTAAAGCCATAATAAGAGAAATCATATCAAGGACAAACTTACTTCATCCCAAGACTTCCCCTGAGCAAGTCGTGGATATAGAGGCGTCTTAAGATTGACAAACGACATAAAATTGGAAACTGCCACAAGCTTAGGCTGCATTGTTCAATCAGATGACTCCAGTTAGCCAAAAAGTAATATAAATACTCAATGAAGATAGGGAGGTTTCGTATTGAGTGCTAAGAATGATGATACTGCTACAAAACATACCACCACGATTTTAGCTCCAACCGCGATGGTATCTCCCTGCAAAAGCAAATTATAAAATTCATTTTTATGCCTACAATCGCAGTTCTGGAGACAACCGCAGTGGTATCTCCTTACACCAATTATTTTTAATATTTGTGTGTCTTACCACCGCAATTTTAGCACCAATTGCGGTGATATCTCCTGTAACGTTCAATTTTTAAATATTTGTGTGCCTTGTGGGGAATACGACCGCGGTTGTTATGGACAATCGCGGTGGTATCGTTGCACTTAATTTAAAAAATGCCACCGCACTTCATTTTAACGCGATTCTCTATTAACTGCGGTGATATCCTATCGTGAAATGTCATTTTTCTACTAGTGGGGAGAGGGATGATCTGACTTGGAAGGGAAAGGGATGATCTGACTTGTATTGGAAAGAGATGATCTGACTTGTATTTTAATTTTGATTGTTTCAAATTACAAGAAGTTTAATTATAGATATTATTTCACTCTGTTTCAATGTTTATTATGACCCGTATGAATTGTATGTTTATTATGAACGGTATGGATTGGATGATTTTATTGTTTGATTATGTAATAGGAGCTATTAGGAATATGTAAATGTTGAAAAAAATTTGATAATTACATACGGATGAAATTCGTATGTAATTATATACAGATTTGATCTGTATGTAATTAAGTACGAATCAGATCTGTATGTAAGTGTTACCAACGAGGTTTTTAAATACAAATTTTTTGTCGTATGTAATCAATACGTAAATTCAAATTACATACAGAATTTTCACATTACATACAGATTTTGGCGGTAAGTAATCACGATTTTTCTTGTAGTACACCTACGTATGTAAGTAATATCATTACATGTTCTCCACCACGATCTTCACCAAATCTCTTTCTTGGGTCAGTAAGAACCAAGTCATACATGTTTTGCGTCAAAAGCCTCACTTCACATTTATTTGTTGAACCCTTTGTACTTAAGTACTAAACTGCTCAGAACTTTATGAACACCTAAGACAGTGAACATAAAAGAAACCATCAATGAACCACTAGTGTCCCTCCCTGACCTACGTATGTAAGTAATATCATTACATGTTCTCAACCATGATCTTCAACAAAACTCTGGCTTGGGTCAGCAGGAACCAAGTCACACATGTTCTACGTCAGAAGCCTCACTCCATATTTATCTGTTGAAACTTGTATATTTAACTGATTAACTGATCAGAACATTACAAACACTTAAGACAATGAACATAGAACAAACCACAATTGAACCAAATGTGTTGCTCCCTTACCTATATAAGCAATATCATTACATGTTCTCCACCATGATCTTCACCAAAACTCTGGCTTGGGTCTCCAGGAACCAAGTCACATGTTCTGCGTCAAAAATCTTACTCCACATTTATTTATTGAACCTAGTGTACTTAAGTGCTTAGCTACTCATAAATTTATGAACACTTAAGACAATGAAAATAGAACAAACCACCAATGAACCACATTTGTCCCTCCCTGACCTACATACGTAAGTAATATCATTACATGTTCTCCATCATTATCTTCACCAAAAATGTGGCTGGGTCACCAGGAACCAAGTTACACATGTTCTGTGTCAAAAGACTCACACCACATTTATGTGTTGAACCTTGTGTATTTAACTGATTAACTCCTCATAACTTTTTGAACACTTAAGATAGTGAACATAGAACAAACCACCAATGAACCATATGTGTCCCTCACTGACCTATATACGTAAGTAATGTCATTACATGTTCTCCACCATGATCTTCACCAAAATTGTAGCTTGGGTAAGCAAGAACCAAGTTACACATGTTCTGTGTCAAAAGCCTCACTCTACATTTATGTGTTTAACCCTGTGTATTTAACTGATTAACTGCTTAGAACCTTATGAACACTTAAGACCATGAACATAGAACAAATCACAAATGAACCACATGTGTCCCACATTGATCCTTTCAAACACTCTTGCGCTCAAACACTTCGCCTTTCAGCGCAAAGCAAAGTTGTGCCATTTAAATGTTTTAAGTTTGTGACAAAATACCATTTTTGTCCTTAGCCACGTCATCAACTGGTGTCATGTCACGGTTGGCATAGGATTGTAATAAAGAAGCGGTTGTCAAACCAACATGAACTAAGTCACACATTTATAACGTCAAAAGCCTCACTCCACATTTATGTGTTGAACCCAGTGTATTTAACTGCTTAACTGCACAACACTTTATGAACACTTAAGATAGTGAACATAGGAAAAACCACCAACAAACCACATGTGTCCCTTCATGACCTACGTAAATAATATCATTACATGTTTTGCACCATGGTGTTCACCACAACTATGGCTTGGGTCAACACGAACCACTAACCAATGACATGAACCAAGTCACACATTTATAACATCAAAAGCCTCACTCCACATTTGTGTATTGAACCCTGTGTATTTAACTATTTAACTAAATAGCACTTTATGAACACTTAAGACAATGAACATAGTAAAACCACCAATGAACCAAATGCGTCCCTCCCTGACCTATGAAAGTAATATCCTTAAATGTTTCCACCTTGGTGTTCACCACAACTGTGGCTTGGGTTAGCATAAACCACTAACCAATGACATGAACCAAGTCCACATTTATAACGTTATAAGCCTCACTCCACCTCTATGTGTTGAACCTTGTGTATTTAACTGCTTAACTACACAACACTTTATGAACACTTCTCACAGTGAACACAGAAAAAAACACCAATGAACCAAATGTGTCCCTCTCTGACCTACGAAAGTAATATCCTTAAATGTTTTCCACCATGGTGTTCACCACAACTGTGGCTTGGGTTAGCAGGAACCACTAACCAATGACATGAACCAAGTCATACATGTTATACGTCAAAAGCCTTACTCCATATTTAAGTGTTGAATCTTGTGTATTTAAGTGTTTAATTGAACACCACTTTCTGAACAGATACGACATTCAACATAGGACACAACACTACCAATGCACCAAATTTGTTCCTCCATGCCCTACCTAGGTAATATCCTTACATGTTTTCCACCATGGTCTTCACCACAACTATGGCTTGGATCAGTAGGAACCACTAACCACATACATGAACCAATTCATACATGTTATGCGTCAAAAGCCTTACTCCACATGTTAAGTATTGAACTCTGTATATTTAAGTGTTTAATTGAACACCGCTTTTTGAACATATATGACATTCAACATAGGACACACCACCAATGCACCAAATTTGTTCCTACATGCCCTACCTAGGAATATCCTTATAGGTTTTCCACCATGGTCTTCACCACAATTGTTTCTTGGGTCAGCAGGAACCACTAACCAACGACATGAACCAAGTCATACATGTTATGCGTCAAAAGCCTTACTCAACATTTAGGTGTTGAATCCTATGTATTTAAATGTTTAATTGAACACCACTTTCGGAACAGATATGACATTCAACAAAAAACACACCACCAATGAACCAAGTTTATTCCTCACTCACCTACCTAGATAATAATATCCTTACATGTTTTCCACCATGATCTTCACCACAACTATGGCTTGGGTCAACAAAAACCACTAACCATATACATGCAGCAATTCATACATGTTATGCGTCAAAAGCCTTACTCCACATGTTAAGTATTGAACCCTGTATATTTAATTGTTTAATTGAACACCGCTTTCTGAACATATACGATATTCAACATAGGACACACTACCAATGCACCAAATCTATTCCTCCATGCCCTACCTGGGTAATATCCTTACATGTTTTCCACCATGGTCTTCACCACAATTGTGTCTTGGTTCAGCAGAAACCACTAACCACATAAATGAACCAATTCATACATATTATAGGAACCACTAACCACATAAATGAACCAATTCATACATATTATGAGTCAAAAACCTTACTCCACATGTTAAATATTGAACCTTGTATATTTAAGTGTTTAACTGAACACCACTTTCTAAACAGATACAACATTCAACATAGGACACACCACCAATGCACCAAATTTGTTCCTACATGCCCTACCTAGGTAATATCCTTACAGGTTTTCCACCATGGTCTTCACCACAATTGTGGCTTGGGTCAGCAGGAACCACTAACCAATGACATGAACGAAGTCATACATGTTATGCGTCAAAAGCCTTACTCCACATTTAGGTGTTGAATCATGTGTATTTAAATGTTTAATTGAACACCACTTTTGGAACAGGTATGACATTCAACAGAGAACACACCACCAATGAACCAAGTTTGTTCGTCACTCACTTACCTAGATAATAATATCATTACATGTTTTCCACCATGATCTTCATCACAACTATGGCTTGGGTCAACAAGAACCACTAACCACGTACATGAAGCATGTCATACATTTTATGGGTCAAAAGCCTCACTCCACATTTACTTATTGAACCTTGTGTATTTAAATGCTTAATTGCACACAACGTTCTGTACAGATATAGTCAACAGAGTACGCACCACCAATGAAACAAATTTGTTCCTCACTCACCTACCTAAGTACTATCCATATAAACGTTTTCCACCATGGTGTTCACCTTTCATTTATGTCTTTAACAATGTTTTTTTTAACTGCTTAGTTTAAATACCATTTCCAAAATCAATTCAAGTAATGAAGTGATCATAAAAAAATCGAATATACAATAAATGTGATCCTTTCTCACGCAAATCATATCAAATCTAAACTATTATATATTAACAATAAATCATATTCAAAAATTCTGCCTCAATTTCTCATTTCATCCAAAAGAATAACTCAATCATTATAAACAAAATTTCTACAACAAATCAAAATTACAATTATTAGATGTACCAAACAAAAGTTCATTCAGCTCTATCCAATATACAATATTCAGTTGCATGAAAACTACAATATGTATTTTCAAAAACAAATCTTCATAACTCAACTACATCTCTTCCTGAAATATAGGTCCAAGGTGATCTAACAACCCTACTTTTTATTCGATATCGGGGTTCTAACTTTAACCGTTTGTACATATTACTCTATTCACCTTCTTCTTGACCTTCTGCATGAACTCCAACTTCTTCAACAACTGTGGACCAAACGTCATATTTCTTTGCAAATTGTTCTTGTTGTTGTATAAAAATCTTTCTTAACTCCCTTAAACTAGTTTCAAGCTTATGTATCAACAATTCTTGGTATTCCAATCGACGATTAAATTCTTCAATTTCTTGAACAATCTTGGCATGTTTGTCTTCATCATTTTTGTTATCCTTAACTTCAGGAGTGATGACTTTAAATGCTTCTTTCACATAATCATGTCGAAACTCTTCCTTGGACAAGGATAAATTAGAAATTACCTGGTCATCACCAAAATAATAAAAAGTATTAATCTTTACATAAACTGCACAAATATAATTCCAATAAAAAAACTTCACTTGCCAGATTGTTCTTCAAGGCTGATGTGACCTCATTATCACCCACCCTAACATCCTTCCAACGTACAATTTTAGGAAATTCATTTTAGTTCTTTGGTCTTTTTGGTTACGATTACAATGTCAATCTTAGAGACAAATTCTCAAATCACAACTATCACAAATTTAGCAACTTCATCCTAATCACATTACTAGAAATTGCTAACCATCCTAGCACATTACTACTGCAACCCAATCATTTAACAATTTTGCCCAACAATTATTTTAAATACAATAATAACCTCAATAAAATACAATGAATCCAGTTAAACTTTACCTTAAACAAATGTTTCAAATTTATGGTCTATATAAAACATGTTTATATTAAATAAATATATTTTCTTAGTTAAATTTGATGTTTAAAAAGTTTAATCTAATTTTAAAATAATTTATTTTATAATAAAACTTTAAAGCACAACTAAAATAATGATAGAGAAAACAAACGACTATGGAAGTGTGTTTGGTTAGTTGCACATCATGGTTTTAATGGTTAAGGAACTCTAAGGTTTGGGGTTTCAACAATATTAATAGGTGTACAAAAAAGTGAAAGGTCATTGTTATGTGTCCTCAAAATAAGTGTTGACCCCTTTGTAATTATTGGGTGACCATCATTCGATATTTTGCACAATTGTAAATTTTGATAGTATTTAACTCTTAGTGATAGAAGACCATTGTGGTATTAAGTTGGGTTGGTAATGATTGCATTACGTTATATGGTGTTGGAAACTCGCAAATCAACCAGTGGTTATTGCAGTGGCTTAGATTTTTTGTTCAACTACTGATGTAGGTTGGGTCACGAAAGTGAGACGACCATGAAAGTGTTTTTCTTTACCTATACGTGGTGCGACGAGGTAAAGAACTATAAAGTTGTGGGTTTCAAAAACATTTTCATGTGTGCAAAGAAGCGAAAAGTCATTTATGTGTGTCCTCAAAATATGTGTTGACCCCTTTGTTATTACTAGGTAACTTGCATTGGGCCTTTTACACAGTTGTAAGTTTTGATAGTATTTGACTCTTGGTGATTGAGGACCATTACGATAGTGAGTTGGGTCGTAATACTTTCGTTACTGAATTATATGGTGTTTGAAATTGCAGAAGTTAGTTAGTGGTTATTATAGCCATGGACATCTCTTTCGTTAGTTGTATATGGTGTGACGGGGTAAGTAAAGGTAAGGTTTGAGGTTTCAACAACATTAGCAGGTCCGTAAACAAGTCAAAGGTCATTGATATATGTCCTTAAAAGTGTTTACCTCTTTGTCATTAATGAGTGACCTTGGTTGGACATTTTGCATAGTTGTAAGTTTGGATAGTATTTGACTCTTTGTCATTGAAGACCATTGCGGTAGTGAAGTGGATTTGTAATGATTCTATTACACAATTATATGGGGTTGGAAATTCCAACAGAATGCGTGATGGAAGTGGGATGACCATGAAAGTGTTTTTGGGTAGTTGTACATCCTATGACGGGGTAATGAACTGTACGATTTGGGGTTTAAACAACATGAACAAATGTGCAAATGAGTCGCAAGTCATTCAAATGTGTCCTAAAAATAAGCATTGACCCGAGCGTTATTATTAGGTCACCTGCGGTTGAGGTTTTGGACAGTTGTAAGTTTTGAAAGTGTTTCTCTCTGTGTGATTGGGTTCCACTTTGGTGGTGGAATTTGTTGGTTTGATTACATTATATAACTATGTGGTGGTGGAAATTTCCAAAGTTAGTTTGTGGTTTTTGCTGTTATTAAGAGTTTTGCTACTTCTGTTCTCATGAACAATTATGCAAAGAAGTCACATGTCATTAAAATGTTTCATCAAAAGAAGTGTTGACCCGTATCAAAAACTATAAAGAACTCACATGTCATTGAAATGTGTCCTCAACATAATTATTTATTCGTGTGTTATTATCGCGTGACCTATGCTAGAGGTTTAGTGTACATGGTCTAATTGTGTAACCAAATGAATAATTGTGTTATCAAGTCAACACAAACTAAAATGTGATCTAAACACAAGTGTTGACCCATGTGTTATTATTAAGTGACCTGTTATGGATATTTAATACCATAAAATGGCATCCATTTAGTTTCATCCATACTTGACATAAATAATTCAAGTGTAGTTTAGTAAAGGAAATCCAGTACTACATGTTAATTAATTACATAAACAAATGTTGTCACAATATTCTCCATATATACAAATTCAACGTATATGCATATTCAATAGGTAAGACTAACAAATGTTGTCAAATGTGTCTTTGCCTAAGAAATGTGCAAATTATATATACTTCATAATGTTTGTCAATGACATGTCATGGCTACAAATATGTAAAAGAGTTGGACCAAAAACGGTGGTCATCTATGAATCACTTTCTGGTTTGCAAAAAAATCCACAATTACATTTAGTCAGCAAAATGAAATTAAAAGTGAATAAAAAAAGTGATATTCTTCAGAAGTTAAGTTGAGATACTATGATACTCAAGTTAATAAGAATTAGTAAAATTATAAAATATACAAATATAGAAATAAATATATCCAAGTTATATGGAGTCATTCGAATTGATTGAGTTTTTATATTTTTATGTTGTGCTACATCTCCAAGTAAAAAGTTACATATATGAATAAGATAGTTTTTGAATTATACCATTGAAAGAATAGGTAATAGATCACTTAATATTATTTGAATACGAATAACAATCAAATCACAATCAAAATTATCATATTAAGTCATATATTAAAGTCATAACATGCTTTCTAGTAAGATAAAATTTAAATAGTTTATTTATTCTCTACTGTCATTGCAAGTTCATACATTAATTGAAGGAAAGGATTGTTATCCCAGTAAACTTGATCATAAAAATAGGACTCAAATAGCATTCCGGTGAAAAATATCCTTCATTAATTTGTAGAAGTCGTTGTAAGATGCTCCTCCAACATCAGTAGCTCTTACTGCTTTCTTCTTCAATTCTAAGGATTTTTGTCTCATTTGCATCCCTTTCTCTCCTTTCATCATTTCTATCACAAGATTTGTTATCTCTTCTCTCTTCACATCATGATTAACTTCCATTCCTATCTCCCAATTTGCACACACATACCTAGAATTTGTTTGTTGCTCTGCAAAGAAAGGCCAACAAATCATAGGCACATCAGCAGATATGCTTTCAAGTGTAGAATTCCAACCAGAATGGGTTAGAAAGACCCCAACAGATGGATGAGATAACACTTGCTCTTGAATGCACCAACTTGCTATATATCCCCTATCCTTAATCTCATCAAAGAACTCTTGTGGCAAAGCTACAGAGTCATTCATTACAACATCTGGTCTTGTTATCCATAAGAAAGGTAGCTTGCTATTTGCTAGTCCCCAAGCAAATTCTTTCAAGTGCTGAGCTGTCATTACTGTAATACTTCCATAATTAACATATATCACCGAGTTAGGTTCCCATTTGTCTAACCATGTTAAGCAGTTTGAGTCATTCTTCCATAAACTTGACCCAACTGACATGAAACCCTTTTCTTTCTCAGGAAAATGCCTACCAAGCAAGTCAAGTGGACCAATGGTATATATATTTGGGTTCTTTTCCTTAAGGGCATCAAGGGCTTCTCCATCCAAGTCTTGGAATGTGTTTATAATTATTGAAGACGATTTCAAACAGTTTCGTGCCTCAGAACCCAGGAAATCAAACATAATATCATCCAAAGAAGTAACTCTGATAAAACTTGGAATGTCCTTCAGTCTAGTATTTTTCATTCCATAGATCCAATCTAACCTTTGATCCAAGGTGCCATCAATCTCAAAGTTTTCATCTGAATATTTAACAAAAATAAATTATGTTAACTTAGATAAATTATGTTAAGTTATATAAGATAAATTCACCATTTCATAAATATAATAATATAGATTTGATGTAATCATAGAAAAATATGACCTTTTATTGAGAAGAAATGCTAAAAGAAATTACTTAACAGTACAATATTGAACAAAAATCAAAAGCGATGTATCTTTTAACAATAATATTTAATTATTTTGTTAGAATTAGAATTTAATATTTGTTTTGATATAATATGAACTTGAACCATCAATAGACTATGAGAATATCTATAACTATGCGCAACTAACATAGAAAAGAATAAAATCATGTTATTTTTTAATTAGCACAACACCTATACTTTCAGTTTCCGCGGTAGGTAGACAACTCACCCCTTGTGAGATTAAAAAAAGACAACATTTCTCTCAAGATATATACGGATCATCAAACTTAAGGCAAAAGGGTTAAACGTATGAAAAAAAAAAAAAAAAAAAAAAAATAAAAAAAAAAAAAAAAAAAAAAAAAAAAAAAAGACATGGGAGAAATACAAATTTTCTAAGTTTAAGATGGAAGAAAAGGATGCGAAAGTTATGACCAAAATCAGAAAACTCTAAATATCATATTACTAAAGGGAAGAGGAAAGAGAAAACACAAACACGAAAGAGATATTTAATCCTCAATGAACTAGAGAAAAAGAGAATATAAGAAACTATAAGATATTACATTTCTGGTATATAAGAGTTATGTCAATTATACTATTAGATCCACTGAGGGAGGGAAAATAAACATATTTTGTTACAGCCTTACAGTGTTCATAAGATTCTAGCCGATCAGATTAAAGAGGGCGAAGAAGTGGTGCAAAACAGGCCACTAGATTACCATGGTCAATAAATTTTCGAACGTTAATTTGAGAAAAATGTTCACGGCCACTTTCGGGATATGTTTTTTCTTGCTTTAGTAAGTTGGTAGTGAGGGTCAGAGTTTTTGGTTGTTAAAAAATTGTTTCTTATTACACATGATTAAATAGTTAAGTGATATTAATTATGATAGAAAAGTTTGTTTCAAATGTTTTAATGTAATTGCAGTACATATAAATAATGTTGATTTCAAAGCTTATGGAGATTATTGCTGTAACAGAGCATGTGTTCAATAGTGATGCTAGTATAGGATAGTTATTTTCAGCATATCTAATAGAAAATATGAGATGAATGGAATAAACCTAAATATCTCAATTGAGTTTATGTTTTTTCTATCGGAAATAAAAAATAAATAAATAAATAAATTCAAAAGTACATAATGAATAGTTCATTCTTTACTATCATTCAACTGAGTTTATATGATTAGTATATTTCATATGAGTTAGCATAAACAAGTCTTAGAATACATAAACTGAATTTTGTAGGTTTTACGTTTCATATGTCAATACTTTATAAATGTTGTTTTTGTTCGATATTATTAATTTGGTCTTCGTTTAAAGTTTAAATTTGAATTTTTGATCGATTGGGTGCCGTGACTTATTGATTCACCCTAAAAACAAGAAAAGATATTTAAGTTTCCTCGAATTCAAGTGTGTGTGAAACTTAGAATACCTAAATCGAGTCCTAGTAACTCGTGTGAAATTTTTTAATATTTTTATTCTTAGATTATACAGGTGTAACAATAATAACAATAAAAATATATATATATATATATATATATATATATATATATATATATATATATATATAACGAAAACAATTTTATATATATAATAGATAACGAAAGTTATAATAACATACCAATGACATTCTCCATCTGTGATTTGTTGTACCACTTGACTTTAAGTCTTTCGAAATAATGTTTATTTATTTATTTATTTTCTTTTAATTTATTTTGTTTTATAATTTACTGTAACTGAAATAGATATTTTGAATAAAATATTTTTTGGAAACAACTTTACAGCTGGATGAATTTATGTTTATTTTTATTGCTTCGAGACTTATATTTATTTATTTGAATATTTTTATTGTTTTTCGATTTTTTTTTTTGAAAATGAACTGAAGTAGACACTTTGACTAGTAATGTTTAAAGACAGTTGTACAGCTCAAACAATTGGACTTTGAACTTTCAGTCGGACAACAGTTCAACAAAAAAATATTAACTTATTTTATTTGATAATGTACTTTAACTGAAGTAGATAGTTCGAATAAAATATTTTATGAAAACAACTTTACAGCTGGAAGAATCTGTGTTTATTTTATTGTTTTATGCTATGCTTTAAAGAAAAAGAGATTTTAAGTTAAAAATTCAAGTGTCTTTTTCTTATTGATGATATATCTTCAATAGACTTTTTTTATTTTTAATATTTATGAAATAAGTTTAAATATTGAAAATTTGATGAAAAAGATATTGAATATCAGAAAAAATACGTTTTAGAATTTTTAAGACTTCATGTTTGAATTTCAAAAGTTTTAATATATAATTGTTATTTTTGTCAATATGGTTAGATTTAGAAAACATATTTACTTAAACTTTGTCAATAAGTACATTGTTTAAAAAAATCATTACTTAATAGATGTTGCTTTTTCAAATAAGTACATTGTTTATTGTGTAAAGAGTATGATCTTTTATTTAATACTTATGTTGTAGTTTGTTAACATTATCAATTTTATTATATTTAATTAATATTGTTATTTAGTAGACATTGTCATATCGACAAATATATTGTCTAAGAAATGATAATTCGGTATTCATTATTATGAGATATATTCGCAATATATTTGGCTAGCCGTGATGAATTTCAGGTCTAGAATGGTACACAACTTAGACAAAAAGATTTTCCTAATACTAAACATGAAAGCTTCTAGAGTGAGTCCTTTTAACTTATAGGGTCTTTCAACCATCTTATTTGTGTGACTCCTCTCCACATGGTAGCCAACAATTGACTCTCACTTGCACGTTCATAGCTTCCAATTTTCTCTTCCACAACATGCAATTATTCAAAAAAATCTCTATGCACTTTTAGAACTTTTCATATCCTTTTGATTTTCTTTTATTCCTCCTTGCTTGTTGTATTTGTTTGAAGGTGTGGGTTTTTCTAGTCAAGCATTGTTTTAATGTTTTTCTTGAGTGGTTTTCTCCTTTTTTTTGTGTTTTGTTGGTTTGTGTTCTTAGTGTTCCTATGATTTATGATGTTTTGTATCCTTGGACTAAAATAGAGTTATTAAGGGAAACCTTTGGATTTACGTCTGTGAAAAAATTAGGGCTCTTCAAGATATTTAAGCCCTCAATAGAATCGATGAGAAAAATAAGAAGATTAATTCAAGCCTTTAAATCAGACGAGCCTGTATCAAAAAATGAGAGAGATGACATCGATCCTTTTTGTTTTTTCTAGGACACCATGTTTATCATTTTAGGCTTAAGATTACCCTTAAGTTTATTTGAGAAGGAAATTTTAACAATAATTAATGTTTTCCTATCCAACTTCACCCTAATAGTTAGGCTTTAGTATGAGCTTTTAATATTTTGTGTACTCCCTTTAGTATTCTATGTACTCACTTTGATCTCATATCGACATCTAACATGTTCTTTTACTCTCTTTTTTTTTTTTTTTTTTTTTTTTTTTTTTTTTGAGTTTATATTATCATCTCATTAGTTGTGGACATCTTTAAATAGTGTGAGTGGAAGATGTCTCATTTCTCTCTACTAATAATCTCATAAATCAAAATCTGACCCTTCCCTAATGAACCTAGTATGCTACAAAGTTTTCCTCTTTATTGATCCAAAACCCTCACATTGAAATTGCTCAAAAGTTCTAAAGCGAGATGTTACCGATCGTGACTGTTGTGAGAAATTGAAAAAACTGAAGACTATTTTTGACACAACTGTTCTCGTAAAGCTTGAATACCCAGCAATGGATCTAAAAATCTATATTGGTATATACTCCTCCCCAACTTGTATTTTATATTTGCTTATATAGTTAGTTTTGACCAAAAAACCTTATGTTTTATATGCAAATAGTCAAATGGTCATATCCCAAAAAGAGATGGCTCGTCAATTCAAGAAAATGAAGGCAATGAAAAATATTGAGTGTGGTTGCTAGTGTCGGGCCAAGTAATATTGTTGTTGAGTTCAACAATGTCAAGGCCACCCTTTCCGACTCCCAATTTTGGAAAAAAATGGCTAGGAAAGCTATCGAGAATCTTGCTCCCGTTCCTTTTGCTAACATTAAGTTCGAAGGTGGAGATACTAGTGGGGGAAAATTAGAATCTCCAATGCCACTGCACCAGAGAGAAGGGAGCTTCTGGGATCCCATTTCAACTTTGCCGCCCACAATTAAATGTTTAACCTGCTAGAAGGAGATGCATTAATGTTGGAGAAGCATATCGCTCCAATGCTTCCTCCATTAGTCTTGTTCTACTTATGCTTCATCTATTCTCCTCCTTGCTTCCATGTTGTGTCATTGCAATTCTCTTATAGTTTTTAGGATTTGTTGTAGAGTTGGAACATAACCATCTTTTTCATGTTAGACTACATGTCTTTGGTTTCTCATGGTGGTTTTGAATAATGTTGTCATGTAAAATTACAAAATTTAGAATGATTGTGTCTTTTTAAGATAGGAAAATTTTACCTATTTTACGATGGATGTCAATTTGTTCTGGTTCAATATATAATGACTTTAAGTCAATAAGTTCAAATATCATTTTTCATGTGTGATGTACTCTATTTTTAGGGACTTTTTTTCCTTTTAGTATTCGTTGGATAAGTTTATATACTTAAAAATTGATTAAAAGGATATTGGATATTAAAATAACAACCACAATCCTAAAATCTAGTTGTTGGTCGAATTCCAAAAATTTAAGTAAAAGTCGTTGCCTGAACAACATAATCTAAGGAAAAATAATCCTTTACTTATACTTACACTTTAGTTTCTTGATTAATTTCGTTGAACTTAACAAAAATATCGTCTAAGAATTCACATCATCATCATCTAAGGGAGGACTTACAATCATATCGCCCGACAACATGATAATTTACTTGGTAATACGAGATGGGACACTTTTGAACTTATATTTATTTATTTAAATATTTTTATTGTTTTTTTAATTTATTTGATTCGAAAATGAACTGACGTAGATACTTTTACTTAAGTAATGGTTAGAAAGAGTTGCACGGCTGGAAGAATTGGACTTTGAATTTTCTATCATACAACCTTTCAATGAAAAAAACTTATTAAAACAAATCATGTCTAACATATAAATGTAATCAAAAGGAACGTACGAACTTCGACAATGTACACTGGTTCAAGTTATAGAAAAGAAAAGGTATCTCCGATGAATAAGATACTGTTTTTATTAATTATATGTTCCTTTCTTATTATACTTTTCTTATACTTTGATGTAATGCATGATGTAACTTACATTAAACTTCTTGAAGTTAAGATAGGGATGACATTTGGAAGTTTATGAGAAAGTTAGATACTCTTATAGATTCCTGTTGTATTTTATACTTTCCAGAAGGGATGATAAGCTCTTATTGTCAAGGTATCTTTGGTAAATAAAGGGTGAGTTGAGAGGGGAAATAAATTGAAACTAAACAGCATTGACTCTTTATGCCTTTTTGGCTTTATAATTATGTAAATATTTATATATTTATAAAAAAATTTGTTGCAGATAAAAATATTTAGTATTTTTTTATCTTAAGCTTATAATATTCATTGGAGATATAATATAAAAATAACTTGAAAAAAAATAAACATACAAAAAAATTGATATTTAAATCAAATTTATGAGTTCTCTGATATCTTGGAAAAAAAAAGAGTCACGAAACAAATAGAAAAAATCAATCATATATAAAATAATAAAAGTGATAATCAAAATTAAAATTTATAAATATATTAAAATAATTTATGTATATTGTGGAAATAACATTTTTGGAAAAATAAGCAATTCTTCTTTTAGCAATAACAACCTTAGGTTTTTTAATTAAATAAAAATATTAGTTAAAAATTAGAAAACAAAAAATAATAAAATATTTTCAAATTTCATTCTCTTCTCATACTTTATTTTATAATAAACAAAACTGATTCAATCCATTCTTTGTACTGTGCCTCTCTCCTAATCAATGAACCTATAATATATGAGTAATTAAATGCATATGGACTATGATTGATAAAAAAAAATGAAATCCTTTAATTTTCAATACATTTTTAAGTCATGCTTTTGTTAAGTCAACCAATTTTCTATTTTAATTCAATTTTGTTTATTTTTTAAATTCAGTCAACAAACAAAAATATGATAAATATATAATCTAGACGTGAAATAGAGATTCACAAGGCATGATAATGATAAAAATACAGTATTGGATTTGGTGATAATGAATTTTATTTTTGAAATATTTTTCTACTTAATTATTATGTTTTATATTTTTATCAGTTTAGTTAAGTTTTAAGTGTTTTTATAAATTTAGATGTTTTTAACTAGGTCTCTTTAAAAAAAATTATTTTTATTGAGTGTTCAAAATTTTTTATTTTTTAATTAAGTTTTTTTAATTAATTTTTTTATCAATTATATGTTTACATGAAAAATGATTCCATATGAAAAATGAAGAATTAACTTAATTAAGTTTTAAATTCTTTATACTTTGGATTTTATTTAGTTCCTATTAAAAGCTTTTATTTTATAGATTATCTTAAACTTTTGTATTTTTTTATTTAAGTTTTTTTTATTCTATCGTCAATTACGTGACATCTATTTGATTTTGTCGTCTTAACATAATACCACGAACTTACATAAATAAAACAAATCTAATTATCTTTATAAAGTCATGTTACTTTTAGTAAAGATAACTAAAATTTATAAATTCAAACTATACAATTTAGATTATGCAATTTAAGATTGCATAATCCAAAATCATTCTTGTTCTTGCAAACACTTCAACTACCCGCATAATAATAAAGGTTGCCATGCATACAAATTTTAACAGTATTCTTTCTTCCCCTAATTATACTTTCATCTTACATTAAACATTGAGTTTACTACAAAACTATTGTTATTGATTAAGTGTATATGTTATTATCAAATGATGCTTTAAATATATATATATATATATATATATATAAAGAGGCACGAATAGAAAATGGACAGAAACATAAAAACAAAAACGTACCTTTGAATGGAACAATGCCTCTTTTAACCAGATCATCATACTGCAAGTATCCCACAAAACCGCATGCTGAGGCTGTCCAAAGTTGAACTTCTGGTATGCCCAAATCCTTTGCAACTTTTGCAGCAAAGCCCATAACCCCATCAGCAAGTATGCAAGTAATTGGAGGCACGTCCTCTGAAGAATTCAGCTTCAAGACCAAGTCTTTGAAAGGGCCATAACAAGTTTTTCTAGTTGAATCACACAGCGCTGGAATGTCCTGAGTTGCATCCTTATCAGAAGGTGGCAATCCATCTGGTATGGTCTCAAATACGAAATCTGGGAGACCCTTAACAAAGTCTGCTCCATGGGACCTGACAAAACGGTTGTGGTTGAACTCAGTGTTCACAAAGGTTATGTGGAAACCCTTGCAATGAAGGAGTTTGGCGAAGTTCATGATGGGCTTTACATGGCCCTGCGCTGGATATGGTACACACACAACGTGAGGCTTTGAGCTGCGAAGGGAATCCATTTTCTATGTGGAATACGAGATTTGTTCAAATAACAAACCTCAACACAGAAACAAGAACGTGTGAAGGGAGAGGTAGTGTAGTGTAGTTTAGCTTCCATTGTTCGGTCTTATATAAAGAAATTGCGTATTTAAATATGGTGAATTATTTTTCTCTGTAGTGGCTGCTGAACTGTAGCCAGAGACTACTAAGTTGCGTAGAGGTTTAGCAGTGTCCTTGAATGGAAGAAGAGAAATTAAACAGAAAAATAAATGATAGTTACGTATGCAATCATCTAAAATACTTCATATGCAATTATTGCTTAGCTGACCTGATACGTAAGATTGGCAGATGATTATTTTATTTAGTCAGATTAAATTAACGTCACTTTACATGTTTATGATCAAAATTTTCATTTATTTCTTTGTTTCGAAGACTAATTTTATTTTTTTTATATTTATAACTATATACAAACTGATTTTTTTACTGTACACATTTTACATTTCGTTATGCATATTGATATATAAGATAATAAAAATTGTTTTAATACTGAAATTTTTACTTAATAAGATTGTGTTTTTGCTTTCTCTAATATTTTTAAACTGAGCTACATTTTTCATTTGTTAAAAGATTAAATTAACATCATTTCGTGTTTATGATCAAATTTTTCATTTATTTTATGTTAGGATCTTCCGTAACTCGAAGTATTAGTTACAGTTCTCGAGGATACGTCGATTTTAACAAGAAAGCGAAATATTTAACTTGTTTATTTTATGAAATAATGTAGGTAAAATATTTGAGCATGCACAGCGCGCTTCGTCAAGACTGAGGCATTGTGGTTTTTTTGTTAATATTAATGCACGTGATATCTTAAAAATTATATCACTAATATCTACAAGATCTGAATTCATATTTTAATATAAAAAGGACCGTGTCAAAAGATCTGGACACATCGATCGGCCACTTTTGTTTCACAAGATGCTCCGGACAATCTACCCTAGTCTTCCCTGTTTCCACGACTCTTATCATAATCGGATCACATAACCAATTTCATATAATTGTCTTATTTTGAATCTCACTTAACCCGCCGAAAGGCAAAAGGTTTTGACCGACTTAAAGAGTTAGGATGAAGTTCAATAGACATGACAAGAATATTTATGGTAAATTCGTAAAACAAATACAAATATGAAAAGACATGTTTACATGAAAAGAAATCAATATGGTGACTTTCTCATTGTTAGTGGCTAAGTAACGTTCTAAGGATAGCTCGTTTTGGGTTGTTCTTATCAACAAACATGTTCACACTGACTACATATGTTTCAATCATCAACACTCACTTATACTTCAAAAAGTAGCCAGTCATGTCCAATCCGATGTGAACCGTTTGTTGGGATTTAAAAACGGATCAATCTTAGATAAAAACTTGAATTTATTAGAACTTAAGCTATCAAGAAAATAGGTGATAGGAATAAGCAGCGCCACTTCTATAGAAGAAGATAAGTCACATAGATGTCACAAGAGAGTGGAAAACTCTTGATAAGTCTAAGAGTTGGTTCAGTCAAGAATTCAGAAGATTCACTCTCACCAGTTTGCAAAATATGTCATTTGTCTTTCTGAATTCCCTGAAATGTTTAAATACAGATGAATGATATGAGTTGTCTTGAAAGTAAATAAATAAAAATAAAATAAACTAAAATCCTAATTAGCTCTTCTCTTAGTTCTCTCAGCCCATTAAATATGTAATTAGTCTAGTCTCCTTTATATGATTATCCTTCAATAGTTGAGCCTTCAGCAGATGGGCACCTTGTACTGCAAAACTTCTTGGATCTTCCTAAGTCTTTCTCTAGTCATGGGCCCACCTAAGTCTTGAATTGGATCCTGGACTTCATTTTCATTTCGTGGACTGGGGCTTTCTCATCATGGGTATTGTGAAGTTGAGCTTGGATGTCCACATCACAATCATATCCCATTCTATGAGGGAGATCAACCTTAGCGATCTCAATCACCAGGTCCTCGGTCGTACCTGGCTGATTCTCCCTTACTAACTGGACCTCTAAGCTTGTTGTGCTCCTACCCATACCTATCGACTCAATAAACTCACTAGAAGATAGATTATCCGAAGACTCATAAAAGGTGGACAAAGAAGACATGGTTACCAGGAGTAATGAATAGTCTATACCTAGCCACTACGAAAGCTCTTGAATGTCGGACATCAGGCAGGCAGAATGTTAGGAGTCAAGTGGAGACCAAAGGCGCCCCAAATCCCTATATTTTCAAGAGTGACGAAAGACTCTTTGTCTCCTAACCGTTGGATTCAAGGGGCACGAATCCGTATGTCCGTGCTTACATTATCCCTAAAGTCATTCTTTATCCCAACACCTCCTCGTAGCACTGACCCATCCTATAGGACAAAGAGTGAATACTCAATACCAAGGAGTCAACGACCTATCAAGGTAAATGTGTTTGATCTGATATGTTCAATATGCGTCTGAAAATTATCTCAGCCTACAAACTTAAATCTCTCGAAGACATGCATTCTAAGAGATTGGGGGGCAAGTGTATTGGGCGGACGAGAACCGGTCGGCTTAGACAATACATGTATGGTTTGGAATGAGATCAAATACTTTGGAGTTAACCTTGAAGAAATCAAACCTGAAAACACTGTCACATCAGACCTCTTGTCAGTCTGATAGGAATGATTCAAATCCTAACAAGTATTCTGTCAGTTTGACAGTAATGATTCAAATCTGAGCAAGGTCATTTAGTCACCTCAAGTCACATCAATGCTGCAGTACTTTTCCACTCTATAAACAAGATCTTCAGCTCAAGAGAAAAGGGACTCTAACTCCCATATACCTACTTTGGCATCAGGAAGCTCTTTTGTAGGGACTCCTCCTGATTGTGGAACGAAAGAACAAGAAGTGTCATTAGGAAAGCAAACATTAATTGTTTAAGACCGAAATCCACGACATCAACACCGACAAGCTGAAAACCCCTCTTAAATCTTATAAGAACAATAATAAAAGTAACATTAATAATAATGATCTTATTATTATTATTATTATTATTATTATTATTAACAATACTCATAAAATATTATTAATAACATTAATAATAATAATATTAGTAATCATAATAACTATAATTATTATATAATATGATTAATAAGATCTTTTTTTATAGTGATTATAAGTTCCATGTCTACTCGTAAGATCTAAGTTCAATTCCCTTGAGCAAATTATTTGTAATAATAATAACCAAAAAAATTAAAATTGTCCTTCTTACTGTGAGTTAGAAGTCTGCTTGTACTCCTAAAGAAAACTAGAGTTTGCAAGTTTTGTATTGCATATTGAGAATAAAGCTTACTTCTTTAACTTGTATGAAATTTTGCATACATTTCTCTACCTTGGTCTGATATAATGCGTGATAGATTCCTCTACTCTAAATATGTTAAGGTTCATGCTTATCATTCTTCTTCTATTTGTCCTAGGATCAAACATTTTTACGATATTATTTTCGATAATAAGTTTTAGATTGTTCGTCATGGGGATAGAGTAAATTTTTGGAATGATCTTCGGTATTCTTCTGAATGCATCTCTCTTTTGGTGGGTATGACTCCTCAAGAAATGATTACTCTTACATCTAATGTGGTTGAGGGTTAGAATGGTTCCTCTTGGGATTTGTCTCATAATTTTTTGTAGCATACTCAACTTCAGACTTTGTACCATTTGACTATCACTGATCTTTCAGATAGCCCAAATTGAGAACCTGAGGATAATGGTATTCTTAATCAGAAGGCAGCCCGAAATTTCTTCTCTACCCATCCCATTTGTGATTGTGGTAAAATCATTTGGTCTAATTTTATTCTCCTATTAAGACTTTGGTGTTTTGAAAGCTTCTTCATATGTGTCTGTCTACTGATCTAGGTGTTTAGAAAAGAGGTGTTTCTCTTTGTTCCATGTCCTCTCTATGTAGGTTGCAAGTTAGAGATATTGATCATATATTTTTTTTAATTGTTATGTTGTTTCCTTTATATGGACTTGCATTCAAAATATTTTTTATGATCTTACTGAATTATATTTTGTTGGCTTTATTACTTTCATTAAAGCTCCTTATAGTCTTCTTATTCATTAGTAAAACTTTCAATCCTTACCTTTTCCTTATAGATGATCTCGAGGTTGAGGAATTTCACCAAATTTCAATAGGCCATTAACATAGATACTGCTTTACATGTTATTAAGAATTATATCCAAACATTTGGTAAAACTTTTAGAAAGCATATGGCTAACCAGATTTCAAATTTTTTTATTTTGAAACAGTTTGGCATTAGCACTAGAACTGGAAAGGTCTTGTCTCTAGTGCAACTTTTGTGACGCTTTTTTGAAGTTGGTTAGATTAAAGTCAACACTGATGGAACTACGGGATGTGCTCCTAATTTTGAAACTTGTGAAGGTATTTTCAAGAGCAGTCGTGGGGAATATGTGGATAGCTTTTCTGCTTTCTTGGGTATTCAACGTGCACTTTATGCTGAAGTCATGTCTCCTATTTTTGCTATTAAATATGCTCAATCGAATGTTTTAAAAAGCTTTCGTTGGAGCGTGACTCTTCTTTTCTTTGTCAAACTTTTAGTTCAACTCATATCATTCCTTAAACTCTTAAAAGTAGATGGCGTAAGTGTATGTAGAGTTGTACAACTATGAATTTTAGAATGACTCATATCTTTAGGGAGGGTGATAATTGTGCTATAATTTGACTGATTTAGGTGTTAAACATAGGATTGAGTTTTTCTCGTAATTTACTTTACCTAATTATATTAGATTGGACTTTTTTTCATAATAGGTTTCAATTCTAATTGTTTCGCTGGTAGAGAGATTCTTCTTTTCTCCATGATTTAGTGTGCCTCTAAACTTTTTTTTTAAATTTTATAATTTTTCTTTATGTGAATAGATTATCAGTGAGTTTCGGAATGTTAGCCTAACTAATTTGTCAAAATTCATAATGATATATAACATGTGTCTTTTATTAAACAATAATAATAATAATGATTAGTGATCAAAATATATTCTACCACTAATAATTTTAAATTAGTCTCTGATGATTATTTTATTTTAATTAATTATTTAACCTCATAAATAAATAAAAATTATCTTGTATACATTTATTTAGTGGTTGAAATAGTAAATAAATATAGCATTAATTTTGAGAGGGCATTTTCACTCACGTTCAAATTTTATGGATTTTTGTGATTCACAATAATGATATTTGAAAAAAAATAATAATATTTATGTAAATGAAATGGAATAAAGAACAACTTGATAACGTGGTAAGTATTTTTTTTTCCTTGATTTCAGTTTGGTCTGATTATATACAATGATGTAGTTGGTTGGTTCTAAGTTGTTATTTCTTGTACGATGATGTTGTTGGTTGGAAGGTGTTATTTTTTGTACAATTTTTAATAATGGGTAACTTATGGGTGGAATTGTGGAGTGCCAAATTTTGAGATTTTGTTTGTTAGGTGGATGGCGTTGTTGGGTTACATTTTTATGTTTTTCTTTTAAACTTTGAACCCATAATTTATATAATCATCGAAAAATGGTTACTAAAACATTCAACTTTTATTGGTATTTTCGTGGTCACATCTTGTATTTGGTTTTAAATTTTGTAATTATTATTTTTTCAGTGACGAATTTTATTGACATCTTTTTGGAATATTAGGATTAGAAAGTATTGAGTTTAGAAAAACAAACATATCTAGGAATAATATGTGCACATTGGTAGTGAGAGAAATTATAGATTTTCATTACTTATGGAATGTGTATGACCATGACAATGGATGGTGGGTGGAATGAGACCATATAAGGGAGTTCAAGGTCAACCCGTTTTATCTAGTTTTACACCTAGTTCTTCAATTGCTCTCCTTAATGCAAGGTACACTACAATTGACATCCCCTTATTACGACAACGCTCTAACCATTTGATTCAGGGTAAGATGTTTGTTTTTCTTTCTCTACTTTCTTTACTTGGGTAAGATGTTTGTTTTTCTTTCTCTACTTTCTCTACTTGTTTTGGGTTTGGTTTCCTTTATAAATTTCAAATGTGGTATTTTCAACCAAGAAATGATGTAACTAAAAGATTATATTCAAGACTTTTGACTTTAGAGTCATACAATTTTCTTTAAATTCTTCACATGGTGAATGGATTTGGTCTTGTTGAATGTTAAACTTCTTAAAATAGGCTTTGATACCATCTTAAGAAGTGGACTTTAAGCCTAATTCAACCTTACAAAACTAGCTTCTAAGATGAGGTTTGCGTCTACTTATAAATAATTGAAATGCCTTATCTCTTGTTGATGTGGGATCTTCAACAATCCCAAAGGTAGAGAACCCTCAAAAGTTAGATGATTACATACATGTTTCCCTTGTTGGTAGTCTATGTAAGATTATTTCAAAATTCTAGCAAATAGATTGAAAATAGTTCTTAAAAATGTCACAAATGTTAAGCAATCAACAACGGAGGGCTATTGGAAAGTGTATTAGTAACCAATGAGGCTATAGATGAAGCTAGGCGAAAAATTAAACCATGTATCGTTTTTAAAGAAAACTTTGAGAAGGCTAGGACTCGGTCCACTAGGATTACTTAGTGTACAAATTGGGGAGGCTAGGCTTTAATCTAAATGGATCAAATGGATTAGGGGATGTCTTGTATCTTCAATAGTGTTTGTCTTAGTTAATGGCAGCCCAACAACAGAGTTTAAATCTGAGATAGGTCTTAGGCAAGGCAACCCTCTAGCCCCGTTCCTGTTTCTGTTTGTGATTGAAGGACTTTTTGGGGTGTGAGGGAAGTTGAAAAGAGAGGATTACTTGAGGGGTTAAAAATAGGAAGGAACGTAGTAGAAATTAGTATGCTTCAATCTGCTAATGATACAATGTTCATGTGTAAAGATAACGTTCAAAACAATGTTACCATTAAGAGTATACTGAGGATTAGAGTTAATCTTAACAAAAGCTTTATAGAAGGGATTGGGTAAATTTGCTTAATCTGCACAAGGATACGACTATTTTAAATTGTAACATTATGAAATTTCCATTTACATGTATGAGGGTTCCCATTGGTGGTAAGCACAATAGAGTATTATTTTAGAAATGTCTGTTAGAAAAGTTCAGAAGGAAATTATCTGTGGCGGGGAGAGTTTCACTTATTATCCTCAATGTTGCTCTACCTTCTCTCGCTTCTTAAACTCCCTAAAATTGTTAGTACTTAGCTTAACAAAATCCAACAACATTTTTTATGGGGTTGGGGATAAGATAGAAAAAAAATAGCTTGGGTGAAGTGGAAAATAGTTTGTATGTGTAGAGAGAGTTGCGGTATAGGTATTAAGGATATTGAAAGCTTTAACATGGCCTTCCTTGGTAAGTGGGAGTGGAGATTGTGTAGTGATGACCTATTTTTCGCCAAGTGTACCAAGTCAAAAGTAATATAGATTTTAAAATACGAATGTCGATTCCACAGAGAACAGTTTTGCTTAAAAATCTCAGTTTCCACTACTCACTAAGCAATTATAGTTTTTCAGGATGATTTAATAATGATTTGATTTAAATAACAAAAGAACATAAAAGAACAATTGCAAAATAAATTAACGAATATCAAAAGTGGTTTTAAAAGATCTAGAAGAACTCTGGGAATGAACTTCATCTATCTCCCTCATTCATATTTTGGATTTGATAAAAACATACAATATCCGTAACTACTCATAATTGATGCACATATAAAAATCATTAACGCTGATTCCTCTGACATGAAATTCATAAGGAAATTTCCTAAACATTGATCTCTCATCTATTTAGTAAATTACTCATCATTAAGAACAGATGTTATACACAATCAATACATCAAAACCTATCCCTAGAATTCCAATATATTGAGTATTTTCATCTAGGTCAAAAACTTAAAAGTAATTTAGTTAAATTTAAGAATCAAAATCAAGACTCTATTGATAAGATAAAATCTAGCATTAAGCACAAGATGAAAATACCAATTGAGTAGAAACTGAATATTATATATAAAAGTCAACAAAATACAAATGAGTTCAAAAGATTACAATCAATCCCAAAGATGAAGAATTAGCTACTCATAGTAGCCATTACAATCTAAGGAAAGGAAGATTACCAGAGAAGAAGAAGAATTGATGAATTGCTTTCGTCCTTAACGGCTGCTCTCGTTCCTCTAGGTCTTGATATCCTCAGAAAACCTAAAATCGCCCTTTTAAACTTGTTTTCAGGCCTGGGTTAAGTGACTTTTCGCTTGGGCATTTTTTTATTTTAAACTTTTTATTTATTTTCCTCGTGAATCTTTCAATCTCTTATTTTCTTCATTCTTTTATACCTGAAATTTCATAATAATTGAGATCAAATGATTTCTTTTAACTCAAGACTCAAAACCTAAATTTAGATCAAAAACTCTCTCAAATTAGGGGTGATTACTATTTTAAAGAACACTTAAAACCACAAGTACTCAAGCTTTCTCATGTATAAAAACATTCAAAATTGACCTGGAAATGTTTGGATAGTATAGGAAGTAACAATAGAGCATCTAGGTGGTGGACGGATCTTAGTAACATATGTGGTAAGGGTGAGGGAAAGGGCTGGTTTAATCAGAACCTTAGGTGGAGAGTCGGAAAAGGTAACAAAATTTATTTTCTGGGATGATTGTTGTGCAGATGAAGTATCACTAAAGGAAGCTTATCCTAGGATATATGCAAACTCCACTCAAAAAAATAGTAAATTAGAAGAGATTGGGGTTTGGATTGGTCAAGTTTGCAAGTGGCAATTATGTTGGAGGAGGACAAGGTCTAAGTGGGAAAAATAAATGGTAGAGGACTTTTTTGCAGTTATCCAGCGGTGTTAAAGAAATAAAGTAATAAATGATGAGTGTGAGTGAGGAGGTAGGTACGTGAAAGAATACATGGTGAAGGATACATATAGTAAGATAGTCAACACCAACTTTGGTGGCTTTGAGGAGGTTTTTCGAAAGTTTTGGAAAGTAAAGAGCTCATTTTCCTCTTAGATGTGTGGGTGGAGAGTGTTTCATAATAAGTTTCCAACTAGGGACAGGCTCCCTAGAGTAGGAATTCCCATTGAGATTCCTGTGTGTGTCTTCTATAACTCCAATGTTAAAAGTGTGAGCCATTTGTTTTTTATGTGCAAGGTAACTAGTCAAATACGAAAAATGTGTGATAATTGGTTTAGAGTGAGTCCAGTGACCATAATTTGGCAAAAATCACTTTTTATGTTTTCATATGGTTGGGGTTAATAAGAAAGGGTATGATGTGAGGAGTACGGTGTAGTTAATCATTATTTGGTATCTATGTTTGGAGGCATAAAAATTATATTCTCTTCAAAAATAGGAAGGTTGACATTCTTGAAGTTTTTGCTCTATTTCAAGTAAAATATTAGGTTGTGATTAGAGTTAAGTATAATAACGCCAGTTTCACTTACTCCGATTGGTGCATAGACCCTAATTTGCATGACTATGATTAATTGAGTGAAACATGGAAGGGTAATCACTATAGAAAGGCTAGTCACAATATCAAAAGTTGTCTCAGGTCTAAGCAATGCTAGAAGGACAAAAAATTATCTCATTATTCATATTTCAAAGAGTAGGATTGTGTTTTAAAAATGGTGTAAGGATGCCAGAGCTGGGAGTAAAGAATATGTTGGAAAATACTTATTGAAGCTCTTAAAACATTTTTTGAAGCCTACAACAATATGTGTAATTGCTATGTTTCTCTGGGATGCAAAATTAATTTTGACTTCCAAAGCAAAGTTTAGAAGATGTATTTGTATTTGTGTATTGTTTTATGACTTAGATTGGTTCACTTTTGATCCTATTTTGGACAAGTCTTGTCACTGTTACGTTCTTTTGGAATCTTAGAAACACCTATTTAGCCATCTAATCTGAGATGTGAAGATGTGTTGTTTTGCTTTGACTCTGTTTGTAGTTCGGGTTATATGGCCTTGTTATGGGTTCCTGTTAATTTTGATTTTGTGTAGGGCATGAGACAATTTATGTAGCATGGGTTTGCAATTGAGATTTTTTGTATTGGGGCTGTTTGGTAGTATAGTGTCACTATTAAGGATATTGGTTGCTTGTTATTTCTTATAACAACCATACTTTCTTGTATATACATTGAGATAATCTTATTATCTTTTTCTAATTTATATTTTTATTATAGAAAAAACATCAAAACATATATATATATATATATATATATAACTTATTTATTTAAATTTCCTTATCTAAAGTAGTTTATTTTAGCTATTGAAGAATATATTAATATAATAGTAAATCGAATAAAATAAAATAAGAAATGAGTCGTGAGTGATTAAGCTTTGTTTTCTGGAAAAGCAGTTCATAAAGTACAGTCAACTCCTTCCGAGATCCAAGATAAAACAAATACTCGAACAACCGAATTACATATTACTCCCAAATTAAAATCTTATTCTTTGCCACTATATAGAACAAGGTCCTACATCTCCAGAACACCTATGAAGAAGTTTATGTTAGACCTTACAATATATTTTATTTAACTAATCAACCTCAGTAAATCCCTAACAAGAATCAAATAACAGTATTGCAATGAAGAACATCCTTTACAAATTTATAGAAATCATTGTGAGATGATCCTCTAACTTCTATAGCTCTTATTGCTTTTTTCTTCAATTGTAAGCAGTTTTGTCTCATTTTCATTCCTTTTTCTCCTTTTATCATTTCCTTGGCAAGCTTTGATATCTCTTCTCTCTTTGCATCTTGATTAATTTCCATCCCTATCCTCCAAGTTAAGCATATATACCTACAATTTATTTGTTGTTCCGCAAAGAAAGGCCAACAAATCATAGGCACACCAGCAGATATGCTTTCAAGTGTAGAATTCCAGCCACAATGGGTTACAAAGACCCCAACAGATGGATGAGAAAGCACTTGTTCTTGAATGCACCAATGTGTTATAAATCCCCTGTCCTTGATCTCATCAATAAACTCTTGTGGCAAAACTATAGATCCATCCATTACTAAATCTGGCCTTGTTATCCATAAGAAAGGTAGCTTGCTATTTGCTAGTCCCCAAGCAAATTCTTTCAAGTGATGCTCTGTCATTATCGTTATACTTCCATAATTAACATATATGACTGAGTTCGGTTCCCATTTGTCTAACCATGTTAAGCACTGTGAGTCATTTTTCCATAAATTTGATCCAATTGACATGAAACCCTTTTCTTTTTCGGGAAAATACCTACTAAGCAAGTGAAGTGGACCAATGGTGTATATGTTTGAGTTGTTGTCCTTAAGATATTCTAGAGTTTTTTCCTCCAAGTCTTGGAATGTGTTAATAAGGACTGAAGATGATCTTAAACAATTTTGTACTTCAAAATTCATGAAATTCAACAAAATATCATCTAGAGTAGTGATTCTAACAATGTTTGGAATATCTTTGAGTCTTATATCTTCAATTCCTGATATCCAATCTAAACTTGTCTCCAAGGTTCCATCAATGTCAAAATTTTCATCTAAATATTTGACAAAAATAAGTTAGACAATTTACTGATCACAAAAATAAAGATTTTATGTACTCTTATATAAACATTCTTTACTATTAGAAGCATGATATAAATGAAATTATTAAACAATATAGTAACTAATAAAAACTAAAAAAATAGGACAATGATACTTTGACACCCTTACGTGTCATTGTACCTAGTTGGCAATGTGTGTCATTGTACCTATTTGACAATGTTACATGGCAAAAAAATAATTTTTTTATTCACTTATGTGAAATACGTTCATGTTTGCTCTTCATTTTTCATTTGGGTTTCAAAAATACTTATCAACAAACCACGTATCAAAACCAGAGGAAACCACTTGAATGCTCTTACTTTCCATAACATTAACTATATTTTTTTTTTCAAACTGAGAGGAAACATGAACACACGAGGTTCTTATTTTCTATATCTATTAGACGAGTTCAAAAGTACTTATTAGCAAATCACATATCAAAACAGAGGAAACCACCTGAACTATATTTTTTTTAAAACAAAAGCAACATGTTTAAAACAAAAGCAACATGAACACATGAGATTCCTATTTTCCATATTTGTAACATGAATTCAAAAATCTTTCTCAGCAAACCACATATCAAAACAGAGGAAAGTGGACGTGGGTGTCATACATTTTAAAAGAGTTTTGTAATTAATTTCTTGAAAGTACTTCCACTTTGACCTTGTTGGATCACAAACGGAATGACATGCTTCTTTACATAACATTATAAATGTACTTTTTCAAGCTGAGAGGAAAGCGTGAAAACATTAGGTTCCTAGTTTTATATTTGTTAGTCAAATTTAAAAGTAGTTATCAACAAACCACATATTAAAACAGAAGAAACCACTTATCATACCATTCAAAAGAACTTCATAATTACGTGTGTCCTATAACTCATTAAAATATTTTCATTTTTTTTATTATATCACAGTATTGAATGGACATACCTTTAAAAACGGTGTCAAAATATCATTTAAAAAAAATAAGAGTTAACAAAGTGACAATTATGTTACTATATATAATTTAATTTTGTTATGTTACTGTATAATATGTGCTTGATTTCCACCTTATAATAGAGTTAGGTTTTGGTCATACTAAAAAGACTTATGTGTCATCCTCGCGTTATGTGTAATGAAACCTCTTAATTAGGGTGCGTTTGAATTACTGTTTCATCAACTGAATCCGTTACACTACTTTATCTGTGTTTTGGAATGAGCGAAATTTTCGTTCAACAACATTCCCATGGTTTCCAAATATACACTTAGTCACAAATCATGTATAATGAGAAGATTGCTTAGCACAAATACCAAAAAAAATAGTTTTATTAGAGCAAGTTTACATTATTTTAAAAAAAAATTGTAATTAAAATTCTTTGAAAGACCCATTTAATTAAAAGTATTTGAAAATAATCAAAACTCAATAAACAATAAAATCTAATAGACGTATAAAAAATTTAAAATTTCTTGAAAATAAGAGAGACAACAAAATAAAGACTCACCTTTGAATGGAATAATGCCTCTTTCCACTAGTTCATCATATTGCAAATATCCCACTAAGCCACAGGCTGATGCTGTCCAAAATTGAACATCTGCTATGCCCAAATCCTTTGCAACATTTGCAGCAAAGCCCGTAACCCCATCAGCAATTATGCAAGTAATTGGAGGCACGTCCTCTGAAGAATTCAGCTTGAAGACCAACTCTTTGAAAGGGCCATAACAAGTTTTTCTAGTTGAATCACACAGCATTGGAATGTCCTGAGTTGCATCCTTATCAGAAGGTGGCAATCCATCTGGTATGGTCTCAAATACGAAATCTGGGAGACCCTTAACAAAGTCTGCTCCATGGGAATTAACAAAACGGTTGTGGTTGAACTCAGTGTTCACAAAGGTTATGTGGAAACCCATACAACGAAGGAGTTTGGCTAATTGCATTAAGGGGCTTATGTGTCCCTGTGCTGGAAATGGTACACACACAACGTGAGGCTTTAGGGTATGAAGTGAGGCCATTTTGTGTGTTACAAGGGTATGGTATATTAGGATGGCTATAGACTCTTGTTTAGATACCTCTTTTTATCTCATAGTGTCCTCTATAAATAGTGAGAGAAAAATGAGAAAAGTAACCCAAATAGAATATGTTAATAATTCCCTTAAATGCTAGTGGACAAGAGGCAATTCCTAATTCTATATATCTTAAAAAAAATTAGAAAATGGTACTTAGGTAAAAGATGGTAGGTAATTTATAGTGTGGTGCATTCTTGAAAGAAGTTAGTAACGATTTGTAATTTTTGTATTATTTATAGGTACGTCGCGTCTTTAGTTGCTTTAGTATATTTTTAATGTTAAAATATAATTAAAAGTAAAATAAAAGTATAAAATGCATAGATAAAATGAGATAATGTCAATTATACATATTTGTTTCAATGTTATTGAAAAAGAAAATGTTTTTTTTTTATATCCAAACAATCTCTTATAACCAGTTTTAAGAATAATATATTATTAAAAAATATATTTTTATAATTATAAACGACAATTATAAAAAGAGAAGCATGTATCAATTGGTTATATGAATTTATTGTAAAATTATAGTAAATATTATGTGAAGACATACATAAAATAAATGTTTAACATCAAAGGATATTTCAATATTATTGAAATAAAATATTAACAATAATACTTTTAAAATGAAAATAAAAGAATAAATAATTATTATATTCTTTTAATAATTTAGATAATAATTTTTTTTATGTTTTTCTTATTTATGAAAGATTTAATTTTAACATTTATGTGATATAGATGTAATCTTATATTTATTTAGATTATTTAATTTTTAATTTTATTGTTAATATAATAAAGATGTAAAACACTAAAAAACTATTATTGTAATATTTATATGTAGTTTTTTTTTTTCAATTTTGTTTTTATGGACTATTTCACAAGCTCCAAAGCTAATCATTGAATAAATTAATAAAATTACTTCATAATTCTTTTACGAACCAAATATAAAAAGGGTCAAAACGAATGAAAGGAATTAAACCATCCTGCATTATCATCTTTAATATTTAATTATAAATATTAAAGTGATTATTATTGAATTAACAAGTTTGTTTACGTGTTTTTTTTGCCGGAGCGAACAATATTTTTCATATATATATATATATATATATAATTCTTTTGACAGAGTTATCAATTATATGTAAAGGTATGAAGTTTCCTTGCCGACAATTTTCCTTTTATATAATATGTGGAAGTCTGTAGAAGTCACTGTATTGTAGAGTTTATCAATTATATGTTGCTCTTCCTTGCAGCTATGACATTTAATCTCTAAGAAAAGTAATAGTGTTTCAATTAGTCAAAAGATACGTTTTACCTACGGCAAGTTATATGACCACAAAACAAAGTAATCAAGGCACATGGTGGTTAATTTCCAAATAATTTAAGGTTAGGTATGGTAGTTTGATTGTTTATATGTGTTTGGATTTTAAAAAATAAAAAAGGTTTTTTATAAGTTGAAATTTGTTTATTTTTAAGCTAATTTATAGAAGTTTCTTGATATCATTCTTCTAATTGTTTAACTTGTATATTTTGAATTTAAAAAAATATTTTGTCTTTTTTCTCAAATATTATTTAAAAAAATTTATAAAAATATTTAAATATACAGACTCAAATTTTAGTTCAATTAGTTGAATGAAAACTAAAAATAATTTATGCTATCAAATAAAGTAATATAATTTTTTTTCTTTTATTATCATATTGTATTGTATGTTATAATTCTTACACTAATTTAAGAAGGGGAAAATTTTAAATTTAATTTGTAAAAAATTCTTAGTAGTTCATTTGATCAATACAAACCTATTGTTTAACTGTTTATATTCAAATGATGTTAGTAAAAACTGGCAAAAAGCTTTTAAAATACAATTTATCTTTTCTCTAAGAAGTACCTAGCAACTCCAAATAATAGAACTTTCTATAGACCCTAACAGTTTGCTTGGATATATTTTAGTGTGGCCTTTGTCTTATCAACATGTTGGAAAGTTCTTCTTGCACTCCTTTCCATGCACACATTGCTCTGAAAATGACAAAGTCTCCACCTTTCTTCCTACTCACCCTCGTTTGAACAAAATGACAAAGTCTCTACCTTTTTTCCTAGTGACTCTCATTTGAATAAAATGTCCAATCCGTTAGTCGACAAGTGTTTTAAACAATTTGTCAAATTGTTAGACTAAGTGAGGTATTAGATGACTTTTAGAAAAAATTGATGAATGTTTAAAGGAATCTATAATAAATTTTAAATTTTCTTATATTTTTAAATTTAAGATTTAGGATATATATATATATATATATGAGTAATGTTATTTTGATACTGTTGGGTTTTAACACCCATTTGACACTGATGTATTTTAGTCAAAGCATCTTATGTGATAAGATCATTTTTTATAGCGTGTGTTGCAAGGGCAAATTTGGTTTTTGCCTCTGAAACCTGAAAATGCAAGTTTGACGCTCGTTCATTCCATTCTCTTCCATTCTCTACACTCCTCTCACTCTCTCGCTCTCTCTGCCTCTGTTCCTGTCTCCACTCTCGTTTTCATTTTCCTTTTTGTCTCCTTGCTTCCGTCTCCGTACTTTCGTTTTGTCTGCTCTCTTCTTCTCCGTGGGTGTTTTTCTTTCGTTTTCCATCAAAAGTTGTTAAAGGTGAATCTTTTATGAGGTTTTCATGGAAAAGGAATTGTCTTTCATCGTTTAAATGTTCGTCTTGCATGATTTCCGTATGGGGTTTAGGTTTGTAGAGTAAAGGTTGCTCTTTTATGGAGTTTTTAATGAAAAGGGAAGATCTTTATTTGGTTTCCCGATTTAGGGTTTTGAGAAAGACCTTTATTTGTATTATTTTTGTTAAGGGTTTAAAGTTTTGAGAAAGACGGGACGTGCTATGTGCTGGGGGGAAAATGACAATAAGTACTGGGCTGAGGATTGATTGGGTTTGGAAACACATGAAGGCATCAACCCAATGGTTACCCATAACTTAACGAGGGGACACCATAATTGTAGTTTTGGCGACTGATATCAAACCTCTTCATAAGGATCATTTCTTTCAAATGAAGTTGTCATGGGGATTAATCACGCTTTCATCGATCACATCATGTTCATTTTAATGACCTCTCTACCTTAATACTGGTTTTTTGGCTTCTATCAACCCAATGGTTATTCATGGCTTAACGAGGGGACACCTCAGTTGAAGTTTTAGAGACGGATATCAAACTTCTTCATAAATACCAATTCTTTCAAATTAAGTTGTCATGAGAATTAATCATGCTTTTATTGACTACATCATGTTCATTTTAATGACCTCTCTGCCTTAATACTGATTTTTCACATTACATCGCCGCAATGGTTACCCATGGCTTAACGAGGGGATACGTCAGTTGTAGTTTTGGTGACTAATATTAAACCTCTTCATAAAGACCATCAAAGGAAGTTGTCATGAGGATTAATCACGCTTTCATTGACTACATCATGTTCATTTTAATGACCTCTCTGCCTTAATACTGGTTTTTTGGCTTCCATCGACCCAATGGTTACCCATGGCTTAACGAGGGGACACCTGAGTTGTAGTTTTTGCGACTGATATCAAACCTCTTCATAAAGACCATTTCTTTCAAATTAAGTTGTCATAAGGATTAATCACGCTTTTATTGACTACATCATGTTCATTTTAATGACCTCTCTGCCTTAATACTAATTTTTCACATTACACCGCCGTAGTGGTTACCCAGGGCTTAACGAGGGGATACCTCGGTTGTAGTTTTGGCGATTACACTCAAAATAATCATATTTCAGTACTTCATATTACAATATTTACAGTACTTCATATTAACAACAATAATTGTAGCAATATTTACAATACTATATATTAACAATAAATGCTAAAATAATACTTTTCTATACAAGCAATTACAACAATCATGTACTATTATGGTAAGGAATAATAGCAAGTTTTGAACTTAAATTGATCAAATTGACAACAGATAGTATAGTTTGGCATTTGCAATTATCCTCATAGATAACCCATTGATACATAAGTTGTTACCAAAAATTGTGAAGATCAGACTGCAAATAAACCATAATCAACCAAATTAAAATGTGACCAACTCAACCAAAAATGCAGATAACCATAAAAATATAACTAGACTATTACAAACCATGGAGTATACAGACATATTTTTCCACTAACAACCAACAACAATACTGTAAAACGACCATTAAAAACATCTTTTCCCTTTCTAGCCATCAATGTTCAAACACCAAAGCAAAACATCCAAGTTTAGTCAGATGACCATTTCCGCAAATTAACTTGTGTGCATTAATAATGGTTCTAACTCTGCATTAATCAGCGATTACCCCTTCTTTAATGAGGGAACACCTTATTGCATGTTTTGGCGACTTGTGTTCATCACTTGTTAAACCAAAGAGATTCAAACATTACAAACCTAAAACCCTTACAAAAAAAAACATTCTTTTTCCACCAACAACCAAGAAGAACACTGTAATCACATAAAAGACCGAACTTTACTTCAACCACCAACAGAAATCAAACGACAAACACAAAAACCTTTTATATTCTAGCAACGACCAAGAACAGAACTATTAAATGACCAAAAAGACTTCCTTTTCCATCAAAAATCACCTAAAAACTCAAACTTTACACGAAAATCAAACGATAAACAAATAAACATCATTTTACATCAAAAATCACTTAAAAGAACAATCTTTACTTCCTTTTCCAACGTAAATGACATAAAGAACCAACTTTTAGCTTATACCGACGACGAACCGTTGAGGTGGATGAACCTTTAGCGAGAGAGTGTAGAGAGAGTGCAGAGAGAGCTTTAGATCAGTACAAGAGAGCCAGAGAGCGCAGCGAGAGCGAGAGAGCTAGAGAACGTAGAGAGAGCCAGAGAGCTATAGAGCGAGAGAGTTAGAGAACGTAGAGAGAGCCAGAGAGCTATAGAGCGAGAGAGTTAGAGTGCTTTGGGCGCGAATGACTTTTGGGATGGCTTCAGTAACTTTACACACAGACTTAAAAAACTAATATTTTTGTCACATCAATAGTGTCAAATGAATGTCATGCCACGAATGTCATGCCACGTACCAGTGTCAAAATAACATTACTCTATATATATATATATTGAAGTTAGTCTCTTTTTAGACAAAAATGGGTAAACATCTTCAAATTTTAATTATTTAATTTCACAAATTTTTTTTAAAAGTTAAATAATTGAATTCATATTTACTAATTTAGATTATTTAAACAAGTTTATAATTAACTTTTCAAATATTAAAAATTTTAATATTATAGTTTTCTAATAAACTCATATATAGTAGTAAAGTTAAATTCGTAATGAAGAATATTCATTATTAATGAAAATCTTTTAAAGTATTTTTATGTGTAAAATATTTTTAAAGCAGATGCATAAATTTTTCTACATATTGTTACACACAAATAAAAAATTCTTTACTAGTAAGTTATCATTTTAGGTAGCAGTAAGCTATAAAAGAAATTAATTGCTCACAACTACCGTTTCAATTTCAAAACATTTAGCTTTCATACCTAAAAGCGAAAATGTGAGGTTACATTTTGTTAATTTATTGTTTTAGGTATTTTTATAATTGATTTCATAAGACCAATATATATTTAGTAGAATTGATTGTCTAGTTATTCTTGAAGAACGAATTGTCTTACAGAGAAATTTGTTATGTATTAACAAAAGCCTTTGTTAGTATTAAAAAATATTTAATTTAAATAAATTTAGTCTAAATTATCCATTATTTTAAAATTTCTTATCTTATTTTCAACTACTTCATTTATTTATTCTTGAACAAAACCACTTTTATACTATTTTACCAAAAAAGTTAAATTAGTTCCTCTATAATTACCTTTTAAAGTTATTAATACTACATTAAAGAGTCTTTATATACAAGTCGTAAACACCCAACCACTTTGGAGTATTTTAGGTTAAAGTATCCTAGGAGAGGTTAGTTAGTGTTGTATCCTAGGGGAGGTTAGTTAGTGTGTTTTGTTTGTCAAATTGTCACCCTTTTGGGACATTTCTTTTTTACAAATCATTAATAATATTTCTTATCACTGATAAATAAAACAAATTTAAAACAGAGCACAATTACATGCTGAAATTCGAAACGAACCAATTTTAAAACAAAAGTAAATAGCTAAAAAAAATCGAAGTTTTTAAATGGAAAAGTTAAAGCTAAAAAATAAATGTTTTTTTTTTCAAAAAGTAAGAAGATAGAAAAATAATTTTTTTTTTCAAAATTTAAGTTATAATTTATATTTTATATATTTTGTTTAAATTTCAAATTTTTAGATAAATAGTGGATTAATACACAAGTATTAATATATTTTGTTCTTAGTATAATAAAAAAAATTACCATTTTAATATAAAAAATTTAATTTTATTAATTTTTCTTGAATTCTTAATAATTAATATAATCAAACACATTTTTTATTTTTAATAATTGTCATATATATTTATTGAAAAATTAATATTAATATATAATTAATCTTAAAGAAGTAATTTCTTCAAATTTAATTTTATATTAAACTTAATTTTTCATTCAAAAAATATAAGTTACAATTATTAAAGATAAAATATATTCTTAATTAATTTCAAACAACATTAATAAAATTAAAATTTAATATTAAAATTATAATTTTTTATTATAATTAAAAATGAAATATGTAAATTTTTATTATACTAAGTTTATTTTTTATTTTAAATTTTTAAGTTTTTTTTTTTTTATCTGTTAAAGCTTGGACCTACGTCAGCCAAACTTAAAGTGTGGCAAGCCACGTGTGCTATTTTTCCTATACTTTCCCTAAACTAGAGTTTCATGAAGTCGATAGGCTTAACGGGCAAGTAGCTTTCATCTCTTAACCCGGTTGACCATAAACGAAACACGATGGTTTATTTTTCCAATTTACTAAAATTAATTTATTAAAATTAAGTAAAAATAACTAATTTAAATTATTATAAGTTTATATTAGGTTTTTTGAGTAATATTAATATTTTAATTCAAATAGTAAACGTTGAATTAATTATATTATATAAAAATAATAACTTCTTTAATTCAAGACATTAATTAACGAACTTAAAATATAATGAATAAGTTTTTCAATATATATACATATATATTCAATAAATTTGAAAATAAAGTAATAAGATTGTTTTTAACAAATTCAACTCTTTTTTTGTCTTCTCAAAGGCGAGATATATAGGTAGAGGCAATTTTTTCTGGTATACATTAAACGTCTTTAATTTTGTAATTATCATCAAGGTGAATCTTTCAATTTCCACATTGTTTAATACTTTTGGAGTTCACCTTAATTTTTTTTTTTCAAAAGATTCTATGAGTACTTGGAAATGAAACTTTTTATTTCTTCAAAAATATAAATTGAGAACATATATTTAAAATAATAAATATTCGTAGCAACAAAATATTTTAACAATTTATGTTTAAATTATGGCATTGATTAATATGATTTATTATTTATTTTCATTTCCACATTTAATATCATCATTCTCTTTTAAGATATCTCGCCAATTAATAATATATTTATTAAAATTAATAAGTAATTATTAGTTTAAAAGTTAATTTAATCAACCCGAAAGTATTTAATAGACATTTTAAAATAAATTACTTATTTTAGGAGCAAGTAGTTTATAAGTTAAAACTTAATTCAACTAGTTTTTTTTTTTTCACTTCAACTTATTTAATTTTCTTCTAATTATTTTCTATTTTAATGTATTTTCTTATTATCTTTAATTCTTTTTTATTAATTATTATCTATTTTAATTTCAAATTTATGAAGACAGTTAATTATTTCGGTTTTAACTTTTATGCAATTCAAATGAAAAAAATATTAACATTATAAATTGAAGTGACATATTTTATTAAACAATGTTTATGAAAATTGCACATAATAAGAATTAAAAATTATAAAGAAGAAATTCAATGTAATAATAATTTAAGTTGAGAAATCAAAAAAAATTGAAAAAAAAAATAAATTTAATTAATATTCATTATATGAACTCATTTAAATAGAATGACTTGTGCAAGTAAAAAAAAAATATTCTACTTTTAAAAAAATGAATAGAGTACTAAAAAGTTTAATGAAAAGTTAATTATTTTTAACTAATTTAAAATTATAAGTATATGATAATATATTTTACTTTAAAACACAATTTTCATTTATATAATACTAGGTAGTTATATACTTTTATGTCATTTTATATTTATTAATTGTTAGCAATTAATTTATTAAATACTAGTAATCTAATAAGTTAATTTATTAGTTAAATTATTTTATTAATTACTTTTCATAAACAAACCTTAATTATATTTTAACGCAACTTTCAAAATTCACAGTTTTAACGGGAAAACCATGATTATCAAGTCAAAAAAATTGTTATACCAAACTCTTTTAACTCTATCGATTAAGTGAGTTTTAGTTTTTATACGTAACTAAATCATTTTCCTTATATTGCTCTATATCAATTAAGTATATAACTTTATACCGAGGTGTAAAGAAAAATGATCTTTCTAATTATTATTATTTTTTTCTATAGAATGAGAAAAGCCTTCCCTTTTAGCTAAATTTTAGGGTTTTTTTTTCAATTTTTTCATAAAAAACTTTCAAAAGAAAAAATAAGAAAAATAAAAATATATTTTTTAAAAGTTAAAATTAATTTATATATAGAATTACAAATATTAGAAAATATATAATTAAAATTAAAAATTAATAAATTAATAAATTAAAAATATATTAATTATCTTATATTGACTTATATTATATAATGTCTATACTTTGTTGATCAAATTCAATTTACGTACATTGATAAAACGTCATACTTAAAATAAAGTATTAAATGACTCAACCGCATAATTTCAAAAAGTTAAGTAATTTGTAAACAACTAAAATTGAGCTGAATATTACAATAAAATCTAATACACTCGTACTTTCTATGTAAAGAGTTTAACAAATACAACAACGACTATAAACACTCTATATATAACGAATTTTTACAAAATCAAATTTCAGTATACATTTCTTTTGTAATTTTGTAAGAAAATGATAATTTTAAGTGTTATGTATTCATTTATTTTGATATATTTTATTTTTTAAGTTTTTAAGTTTTTATTATAAATATTATGATATTCGATTATCTTTTTATGTAAAAAATATTTATATTTCAATATATTTGTTGTGAAGATAATCATTTTTAGAGGAAATAATTGAATACTGCTTAAATTTACAAATGAGTGTATTAATAATTAAATATTTTGATTGCACTATTTAAAAAAATTAACTATTTGTGTTTTAAGACGTCAGCATAACTATGCAATGCTAGCACAAAATGGACTCAGAATGGACGTCTTCTTCATGCACTTCCATAATTTTCTAAATTTCAAAAATAACCTCCATAAAAAGATTAAGTTGCTTTTACTGAAAATAAAAAAGGTAAGGCTGAGTTGTGAAAATGGTGACCGAAAATATTAGAAGTGAAGTTTGTGCCGCCACCGATAACCAATTTTAAATTAACAAATTTAATGCTTATCTTAAAATGCTTGAAAGATTTAATAAAGAATGTCCTGGTAGCACAAATTAAAGTCCCGCAAACCATCAGTTCCACACTATTCTTCAATCTATCACCATTGTCAGTGAAAATGCAGTTAATCGCAATACAAACGATCAAGAAGTACAACACATAGCAACAAGATGCAAAAAGAAGCAAATTATGTCAACGAAGAAGAGGAGTGACTCGAGGACCAACTACTTTAATTTTCAAAAAAATTTAATATTCATATATTATTATAAAATAAAATAAAAGTATATTTAATTTTAAAATTATACTAAAAGAATTTAATTAAAATTTTAAAATATTTTAATTACTTTAAATTTATATTGGTGTTATAAATATTATTTAATAACTTTAAATTTATATTAGTATTATAAATATTATTTAATAAATAATATTCTTGAAATTTTCTTATAATAAATTAATAATGTCTTTTTAAAAAAAATGAACAGTAAAAGAATCTTACATATCAAAACTTTCTAATTATTTTTTTATCTCTTTCCGATATTCCAACAGGTAGACATCATTTCTTTTATATCTCATTTCATTATCTGACTCTTTCACTTCTCTCATTCTTTCTTTACTTGTCTCTTTCCTTCCTCTGTCTCTTTGTCTCTATACAGTACATTTATACACGTGTCTTTACTTGGAGCGGTAGATTGATTGAGCAAGTGTTCAATTTTGCTCCTTTTGAGTACATCAATATTAGGTAAAAATAATATGAGATTGATGAATTGATCTTGTTTTTTTATTTTTCATTATTGTTTAATTAATCTTAAGATAATTTGTGCATATTCAAGGAAGAACATTTAGAATTTATAAATTATATTAAAAACTTATCCCAAAGGACATGATTGAAAGATAGTAGGAGACTTGAGACTTTAAGACAAGATACTAAGATCAAGTTTATTGTCTTAACAATCAGGTTTTATCTTTTTAACTTAGTCTTATTTTATATATTCAGTGTGATATATATTATAGATTTTAATTTTATGAAATCACCTCAAGAGTCATTTTTTATTATTTTTTATATTTTATAGATAAAGCAATTACTATACTCCAAAATAGATTTGAACAATTTAAAATATATGAAGATGTTTTTATTTTTTTACTTAGTATTAAAAAATTAAAGTCATTGGGTTGTGTACTCTTGAAAGAAAAATGCTTAAACCTGCTTAAACCTTGAAAAGTATTTGAAACATGATAATTTGGTGGCTTAGATTTATTTTCAAAATTAAATATCTTAAAAGAGATTATACAATTGGAAAATGATAAACTTTTTTAATTATATAAAAAGAATAAATTCTTTTCCAAATACATATATAGCATATAGAATAATTTTATAGTTACTTTAGCTGAAAAGATTTTTTCAAAACTTAAACTAATAAAATCTCATTTAAGGTCAACAATGTCTGAACAAAGATCAAAGTTTAAACTGATTAACTTTATTATCTATTAAAAAAGATATTTTAAATAAAATTAATCATGATAATTTCATAGATAATTTTGCATAAAAAAATCAAAAATTTAATTTTAGATAAAATATCATAATTTTAATTATTTTATTAATTTAAAAAAGGTCTCTTTTTTATTTGCTTTAAGCCTCCTAAAGTCTTAAGTCGCCACTGACAAAGAAATCAAAGAGAAGCAAGAATAGGCAAAGGAGGTGCGAGACGGTACATGAGTAAAAAGGTTGGAGGGTAGGGATGGTTTTAAAAATCTAACCTAAGGATACTTTTGTCTTTTCATAAAATTATGTAGGTGTAGGGCGAAATCATGGAGGGGGAGAAAGAAGGTGTCTTTAGAATGATCCAAATGCCCCCATAATGCAAATAACCCAACTATCAAGGGCAACAATATGTAGATTGATTCTTCCTGCACCTCCATATTGACTTCCTACACCTCCATAATTTTAAAAATTCCCATTTTAGGCATGATGAAAAGACTAAAATACCCTTGTTGTTGAAAGAGAAAGTTAAAGGCAGAGGAGACATGGAGGTGTTGCGTTCGTGCACACTTCAAACGTTTATAGAGGTGGGATTTGAGAGCAATCAAAGGTAGATGTAAAGGGATTGCAGAGGTGGAAGAAGATTGTGGTGGAGGTTATAGCTACTCAGGAGGGAAGCTGTAGTTGCTGAGGAGGAAGGATTTGAGAGGTGTTGTGTTCTTTGTTGACGGTAACTGCGTTTCAATTTTTTTCAATTCACGGATTCTCTAATCCGCAATGATAATACTTTTTTAAATGCATTGCGGATTGTACAACCTGTAACTATTTTTGTTGCACTTTCATTATTGCGATTTGTAAAAACCGCAACATAAAATTTTTTAAAACTAATTACAGGTTATACAACCCGCAAGTATGAAAATTCTGATTTTGAACTTGCGGGTTGTACAACCTGCAATTAAATTTGAAAATTTTAAAGATTGCGGGTTGTACAACCCGTAATTCATTTTTGAAATTTTTTACTATTACGGGGTGTACAACCAGCAATTCATGTTTGAAAATTTTTCTATTGCGAGTTGTACAACCCACAATTCATTTAAAATTGTTTTATATTTGCAGATTGTACAACCCGTAATAACATTAATTGTATATTTGTTTTGATTTGGTTGTCTAATTCTTTTGAATGAATTATTTAGTCTACAATGAAAGGAGACTTTTGTAGTAAATTTTCCGAAAAAGTAGATAAAATATCATAAATAATTTGAATGCATTGCGGGTTACCCAACCGGCAACATATTTTTATTTTGAAATTACGTTGCGGGTTGCGGGTTGGGTAACCCGCAATGCATTTGAACTTTCGAATGCATCGGGTTACACAACCCGCAATGACGACCATGACCGGAAGAAAACGGCCACCACTGCCGTCCTCTGCCGTCAATACCCTATATCTTTCACTCAAATATCAAATGAAACTTACAATAAACCTTACCTTTGTTTCAATTGATTATATAATTGTCAATTTGGTGTATGGTGGTGCGTGTATTGTGGAGGGGTGCAGCAAGAGGGGCTCAAACACGATTTTCTCGGGCAAGGTGGGTTTCAATTCCCAAAGGTGCAGCAGGAGGGGTGCAGCAATGGCGAACGTTGAAGAACGCTGGAGGTGCAGGAACGTCAGACTACAAATGGAGGTGTGACGGGTGGAGGTGCGAGAGATGGATGTGCTGAGTGAAAGAGGTGAAGGGTAGGATTGGGTTTTAAAAATTTTGAAAAGGGTAAAATCATAAAAATACATTTACTATGGAGGTGCAGGAAGTCAGTATGGAGTTGCAGGAAGAATCAGTCCAATATGTAGCTCTTGTTCAATGTGTAGCTCCTGTTCGGACCTGTAAGCCACCTGAAGTTTACAAAGGCAAGGGCATAATGTATGTTGAAGTTATCAAGAAAAGAAAGGAAATAAGTCTAAATAGCCTTCAAACATTTTAGTGTTTGAATCCTTCAACATAGCATTATGTTAATCATATATTTGCTTTCAAATAACAATAATTCCTTGCTTCAGTATGATTGATATTGATATGTCCCTTTAGAATTTATCTTGCTTCTGAGGCCAATATTTTGATGCTCATAGTGGCCAGTTCTTTTCATTTTTCTCTTGAGGATCTAACACCCCAATTATTTCTATTATACTTAAGAAATTTTATGTTGCAATCTAAGCAATCACTTTGGCTAATAAAATGTAGGAAACTACAAAATCTAGTTTAACAGTGAATAAAACCAAAAGAAAAAATATTTCTACATGTAAGAAAATTCGAGTTAACATTTCTTAAAAAGATTATTCACAAATACACACTGATGGTGTACAAGTCCTCTTTTGAGGGGAAAAAATTCGGTTTCAGTTAATGATTGAAGTAGTTAACTTATGTGACCTCTTCTTCTCATGAAAAGTTAGCACCAATCTAAATCTTCTCCTCTAACCTTGTATATATGTCCAACTCTATTATATCCTATTTGGTGCACCTAATAAATACACTAAGATAAGAACATAACTGCATAAAAAATAGAGATAAATAAATCTCGAGTTGTTAACAGTGAATAAAACCATTTAATTTCTTTAACCAGTGATAATGCTACAATATTGGTTGCCAAATGGTTTATCCTACATCTCTCGGTTATAGTGATGTTCATGGGCTCTGAGTAAAATAGATTTGCAAAAGCAAAAGAGAACTTTGAGAATATTTCTTTTGTAAAACAAAACTGGTATTCTCACTTAACACATGATAGAGAGAGAAATATTGAATGAATCATTTAGAATTAGTGTGAATACTTGGACAACATTTGGCTTTGAAGTGACTTCGTAATGACTTAGAAAATTGTCTTTAGAGTAAAAGTGATAAAAGTAAAAGGAACACTTGAATATTTTATTAATAAACTAAAAACACGTATTTATAGGAAAAGTTAATAATCAAGTCTCACTTTCAAAGACCTACCATCTCTCTGCCTTCTCTCTAAACCTTTGCTTTTGTCCTTCATTAGATCAATGATCGAAGTCCACCACTGAACTCGTGGCAGTAATCTTATCAATACTACCCTACAATCAGTGTACTACATAAGACATATTGCATCCAACTTCAATAAGAAATTCAAAAATGTTGAGTTGAAGAGACAACTCATTAACATCGGTATTATAATCTTTTTGACAAAAATTACTGTAGTTGACTCTGACAAAAACTAATTTACTCACTATTTTGTTTCAGGTTATGAAATGAAGCAACCCACAGTTTAAGCTAAGTTAGCAGCTATGAGGTCACAATTTGGTCAGACAGTTGCATGGATAGATCAAATACCATTGCATAAGTGGACTCAAGCTTTTGATATTGGCAAGAGGTATAGACACATGACAACGAACTTAGCTAAATGCATGAACTCTGTTTTAAGGGGAGCACGATCATTACCAATTTCTGCTATTGTGAAATCAACATTTCAAAAAATAAATTCTTGGTTTGTTGAAAGAGGGATGAGGACAGATTCTATGTTGCGAGCAGGACATCAATACCTTAAGGATATCACAAACTTACTTCAGAAAAATCAACAGGCATCGACCTTCTGTCATGTCGAACATTATAATCGGCAAAATTCTGAGTTTGATGTTCAGGGGATACCGACTCCCCAACTCCGTGGACGACCAATGTCATACACAATCAAATTAAATGAATGGTGGTGTGATTATGGGGCATTTCAAGCCCTTCGACTGCCTTGTCCTCATGTTATTGTTGTTTGTTCCATGTGTCACTTACAACTTCTAACATATGTTGACCCAGTTTACACTCTACACAACATATTCAAGGCTTATGAACTTCAATTTCATCCAGTCCGAAATGAAGATTATTGGTCAGCATATACAGGCCCTAACTTCATCCCTGACCCTCACATGCGTCGTACAAAGTTCGGAAGACCAACAACAAGTCGTATCCACAATGAAATGGATGAAGTATGTCAAAATATTCGAAAAAAAAAATGTTCTTATTGTTGTAACAAGGGTCACAATCGTGCAAATTGTCCATATAAACAATGACATATATTTTCTTTCATATTCATTATCCCTTTCATTTTAATTATTTTTATTTAAATATTAACATATATTTTAATTTTATTGTCTTAATAAACTATTTCTTCTTTTATAACAAAATAAACTAATTTTTTTAACATCATATGACTCTCAACTACTCACAAATATTTCACACAAAACTTCATTTTACATTATGCTCTTCTCTTCTTTAACAATTCTGGTTAACATGAATTTTAGTTGTTCACTTTAAGTTATACCCAACATAAATTATACTCACTAGACAACTTAAGATGTAAAAAAAAATTCATGAATGTCGATTAAATTTCTATTAAGTCGTAACTGTGCTATCAAGCACGATTTTTGAAAAAATATCCTTTTAAAATTATTTTCTAATTTAATATTCAACTTTTTCTATATTCATCCGATTTATTTGATTTTAATAAATATCAAATACATTTTTTGAAATCAAATTTTAAAATTAAAATCTCAATAATATTAAAAATAATAATTTTTCATTTTGATAGAATAAATATAATAATATATATAATTTGATAAATTTCATATATATAATCATATAAATAGAATTATATAATTTTAGATGTACAAGTTTTGTCCTCTCTAGGACGATTTTTAAAAAATATCACACCCAAAGTCGTGCTTCCTCCCATGACTAACTTTAGACGTAAAAAAATAAAATTTAAACAAAAGTTGTGCTAGCAAGCACGACTTCTGCTTGCCAAAAAAAAAAGCTTCAACCCAGCTTCTGCAGCATGATTTCGACTAGGACAAAAAAAAAATTCCTTCAAACTTAGGTCGGGCATCCTTGCACGACTTCTTAACCCCCATTTCGTGCCAACAAACACGACTTGCCTAAAAATGTAAATTTTAAAAATTCTGCCCATTTTTTATATTTACAGATAAATTTACACCATTTGTGTAAAAAAACCATATTTTGAAGCATATATCTATTTTATGGGGTGTTACATTGTTGATTTAAGAAGAATCATGATTGTGAATCTTTAAATTCATCCTTGGGGAAAAAAAGTGTGCTCTGGTTCTGCATCACAGGGAAGTTGTTGCATTCAATTTCATTTACTAGTTTTGATTTGAAATTGCAGTGTTAGTTTCAATTTTGATAAAACATTGTCTTTTGTGAGTTGTTTTTCTGCAAGTGTATAGGGTTTATGCTTGTAGAAGTGCAGTAGGATTTTGCACAGTGTGTAAGTGTTCTTGCAGGGTGTAAGGGTGTGTTCTTGCATGATGCAAGAGTGTATGTTGATTGTATAGATTGAACTAGTTGGTTTTTTAGTGAATTTCTTTTATTGTTGGCAAAAAGACTGGACGTAGCTCTTGAGGAAGAGTGAACCAGTATAATTCTTGATTTTCTTTATATAACTTAACGCTTTCTTGATTTGCGATTCCCTTCAGAATAATTTCCTTTATTGTTGCAAATTTTTCAACCGATTGTTTTCTTGATTTAATTAGCTAATTTTTGTCTGTATTGCAACTCTATAATCTCTGTTCTGTGTTGTTCTATGATTTGTATAAGTCTTCTGCAATTCAAATAATTCACCCATGTATTACTCAGTTTATTTTGTAAACATATTGATTAGATTTTTCTCAAGAAATTAATTCTTGGAAAATCAATTGATTGTTTCTTAAATTTAATCAACTGTGTATACTCACTCAACTTCTTTTAAAATTTGTGATTGATTGTTTTAGCAAATCAATTCATTGAGATTTGTCTTTTACAATCTATGACAATTTCAACTAATTATTTCTTATGCTTAATTGATTTTTGTTTGGAGTTTGGTTTCTCAATCTAAATCATTCAAGCGATTATTTTCCTTATTTAATTGATTGAATTTTTTGATAAAGAATTTCAATATTTCACATTTATTGTTTTTCATCTTTAATCAATTGTATTGACTAGCATTCATTCTGACATGGATTAGTAAATTGATTGCTCTCCTGGTTCAATTGATTATTTTGTAGGGTACTGTATTACAAGTTACTTCAATTCAATTGATTGTTTCACTATTTCAACTGACTATTTCTGTGATTGAATTGTATTGCAATATTATTCAATTGACTACTTTAACACTTGAATTCATTGATTTTGTTCTGTGCAGTACTGCCCATGTCTTTTTAATTAATTGTTTCAGTGTTTTAATTGATTGATTTTGTTCAGTGCATTAAAATTTTATCAATTACTTTAATAAAAGAATCTCATTCATTTTTGCAAAAAATCTTTGAAAGTTCAATTCACCCCCTCTTGAACTCAGACTAAAACATTTTTCAGTTAATTTGGATTGCAAAAAGATGACCAAAAGGGATGTTAATTACAAAGACATGTCTCCTCGGATCTTCGAGACATTACCTAATTCGGTCTACAAAGGAATGACTATTCGGATCTTCGAGGCATGACCTAACTCGGTCTACAAAAATGTATCACTTCGGGACTTCGAAATATGTTACCAAAACATCTCAACACAAAGTCATAGCTTAGAATAACAATAGAATTATAGGTATGTACTTGGTACATCTATTTCGTTTATATTCAACTTGTTTTTGAAGATTTGACGTTGATAAATTTTCACCTGCAATTTTTGCAACATAGAATGAAAATCAATAAACTTGATTCACGTGTAAAGGCGTCTATGTAAACGTTACATTTGAAACAAACTTAATAGTCATTACAAGAATCATATAAGCCTAATAAAACTTCTTTGCCTATTCAGCTTTAGGTTGAGACGTGTGACCCTTCGACTTGGATGTTGTTAATAAAAAAGATGTACATATAAAAAATTTTATATGTCTATATAAAATGGGTCCGTCAATAATAATAATAATACTCAAATACTTAAACAAATATATGTTAAAGAAAATAGATAAAATATTAAAATATTGTTTCTCTAGTAGATGTTAGGTTCGGTTGTTTCTTAACAAATCTCCGTATACAAACATCCTTCTTTCTCTCAAATTCATTTTCATGATAAGTAAAAATACGTCTACTAAATAATTAGTGAGAAGTTTATTTTATAATTATTTTAAAAGTAAGTTTATTTAAGAAAAATAGTCCTAAATATAGCTTGCGGAGAAAGTATTTATATTATTTACAAAAATAAGTTAACAGTAATTTGTAGATCCAAAAGTGACACCTTAAATCATTGAACTCGCGCAAATGAGAGCCACAACTTCTCCTGCAACATGCAGCAATTAGTTGCCAGCCCCTCGCTGTCACATTAATGTCGTGTGGGACAAAATTAATTTTAAATATTTATTCATTTGATTAAATAAAAAATTGTAAAGAATGTGTATTTTATTTTAAAATAATGTAATTTAACTGATTTGATACAAATAAATAAATAAATTAGTATAAATATATAAAAAATAATACAAGTATCACTCACCATTTTTTAATAATTTCTTCTTTTTTAATTCTCTTCCACCTTTTTTTTCTCATCAAACCAAACAAATCATAATTTATTTTTACCTTCACCCAGATCGAAAAAAAAAATGACTTGAATACTAAATAATGTATTGTTTTCATATTATTAAATACTTGATAAATTAAAAAAATTTAATTTGACTTATTTATAATAGTTATATAAAAAATATTAGTTATATCAATTTTACTGCCTAAGTGTCTATGGAAATAAAATATGTACCAAAAAAATTAAAAGTATTACATGCATTAAATCTTTCCTATTATGCAGTGAAATACATAAGCATATGATAGAAAAAAACGTAACGATGGTTATCATAAAAAAATTTGAGAGACTGAAAGAAATATTAAAAGTATTTTAAGTGTCAACTAAAAAGGTCAATATAAAAAGAAATATTTTTTTTAAAAACTTGGATAAAATTTTATAATTTATTCAACATGTAATTTAAATAAATATTTAGTATTGGAAATAAAAATTCCCATCATATTTATAACCCAGAATAAAAACATAACAAACCAAAATGTATTTATTGGCTTGTCCTCTGCACCTAAACGTGCTCATGTACTTCGTGACCAGGTTGTATTATTTGTTTCACCATTTTAAAGTATTTTTTAATTGTCTAATTATGATTTAAAATTCAAATTACTTATTAAATTGAAATAATCTACACTTAAGTGTTTGATATTTTGAATAATATATATTAGATTTGAATTTTGTAAATGTAATAATGTTAAAGTTAATTAAGAAAGATTTCATCACTTTTAATAACATTATCTAGTTTGAATTTTTATACACTGGTACAAGTAAAAAAATTGTCAAATAAAAAATATTAAAAAAATATTCTATTTTTCTTTGATAATTAATATTGTATTATTGCTATGATATTTTTTATTGAAATTGATAAATTTATCACAACCATATATTTAACTAAGTTAAAAATTCAATTCATTTTATTTGTAATTTAAATTTTCCTCATCTATATAAAAAAATAAATGAATCAGTTAATAAATAGATATTTTTACTAAAATGTTCTTATAATTTTCAATTTATTAATAGTACAAAATCTATATTTCATTAAAGTCATATTAAATACCTATATTATAGAATATATCTATAATTAAATTTCTCAAAATCTTTATAAATACTTTTTTTATATCCTCATATTCTCCATAAATATTTTTTTTATACTTTTTACGCCATAAAAATTAAATTTTATTTTTTTGTAAAACTAAAACAATATTATTTTAAAGTGAGATTTACTATTAAAATAAATATTAATAAGATCATTATGAGACTACTAAAATTCACAAAAAGAAAAAAAATACTTAAAATATCAACCAATGACACATGGGACAATAAAGATGCTCTTATTATTAATATGCAACAATCCAAATTACTATATACCACCCATTCTTCATCAATATGATGACCTAATTTGTTTATGGCTAGCAGTGCACCCATCAATCAATATATATTCTCACTCATGACGTATGTAAAATTAATAAAAATTATATTAGAGTAAGTATTATTTAAATAATAAAATTATAATTATTACATTAAAAAATAAAGGACAGTCAATTTAACAATATAAAAAACTTCAATGACATATTGAGCCTTTATAAATTTCAGTGAATATTTAAAATATCAATTTTTAAATAATTAATCATTTAAAAAAGATACATTTATTTATTGAAAAATCAATTAGACAGATACATAAAAATTTAAATAAAATCTACTTATTTTACTAAATAAGTACTTATTTTTTTTTTTAAATAATCACAGACTAACTATCGCATACTCAATAAATCTCGATTCCATTTTTTTTCTGAGTGGCATGTGAAATGTCAGGCTTCATCAAAACCACTGTCATTAAATCCAAAAATAAAATAAAATTAGGTACCACTATTTTCATGTGCTCCTTGTAAGAGTAAATATTTAAAAATAATAGTTCAATGCACTATTTAAATTGTTATGAGTTGAAAAAAGTTATATAAATCATTACTATCCATTTTTAAAACATTTATATTTACGTAAAATTTTTAATTATAATTTTTTTGTAAAAATTTACATATTTACACAAATATATGATGATATATCTCCAATTTTTTATACATATTTTATATTTTTATTTTGTTTTTAATTATATCTTAAAATTTCAATTCTTTTGAAATTTTTATTACCTATATAACAATAAAAAAATAATCGAGTTAAACAGGTTGTCCACACATAACTAATTTATAATAATTTTTTTTTCTTCTTTAGTGCAAATTTAAAATTTATATTTTCTTAAGATTTTTCATTTTAAATTATAAACCACACATCAAATATAAAAAATAATACACATACATTATTTAAATAAATATATCAGATTAAAATTAGTATACATATTACACTTTACTCATTAAAATAAGAATTTTTAGTCTGAAATCTCATTTTAAATTTTTGAATAATTACTTTTATGATAAAAGATTATTTAAAATATTTTTTTAATTTAAAAATTTTGAAATTTTTTAAAATATAGATTTTAAAAATAATGTTAAAGGTTGAAAATTTGATATAATTGTCACTCGAATAAAAAAAAATTAGGTAAAGGCAGATTACCCCACTTTTCATGAGATCCTATAACAGTATTATTTTTTTAAAAATAATAGTTCAATACGCTGTTTAAATATTAGAGTTAAAAATATATTTAGATACTATTCACTATCTGTTTTTAAAATCTACAATTTTTAGGTAATTTTTTTATCATGATTTATATCAGAAAGATTGTAAGTTATATTGTTTGTTTGTGAAATGTTGTTAAGTTATTGTTATTACAGTCCAAAAAGTTAGGTAAAGGTCAATTATGCACGTGCTCCTATTCCAAATAATGGTAAGATGCACTGTTTAAATTATTGTGAGAGTTAAAAAAGGTTATATAATAATTCAAAATCGGTTTTTAAAATTAACCATATTTTTAGATAAATTTTTAATTATGATTTATTAACAGAAAAAATAAATCAAAGTTTGAAATTTTGTTAGAAAAAATAAATAAATTTTGTAAATTTTGTTTCTTAAAAAAGTTATAAACCAAATTAGAATGATAATGATCCAAAAGAATTAGGTGAAGGCATTTACTAGCTCTTTTAATGTGCGTCCGTATTAAAGTCACAGCCAACCAACAACCGACCAACATGTTGATCCCTATCGTAACAGAATCTTCCCACATACTTCCTTTTTTTTTTTCATATGAAGTTGAAAATGTTTAGTTTTATAAATATGTTATTTTTATTTAATTAATTATCAGTAAAGTTTTTTCAAATTTATTTTAATTAATTATTATTTTTATAAATTTTATATTTTCAAATAAAACTTTAGGTTGGGAGAAAAAATATTTCTATTTTAAAAATAAGCTTTATTGAACAAATTCAAAAAATATTACGAAAATAAAAGTTTTACAAATCTCATACAATTAAATTAAAATTGACTATAAAATATTTAAATTAATATAATTAGAAGAAAAACTAGGACTTCAAAGAGTAATCTTACACTAAAAATGACTTTGAAAGGACAATTGGAATAACTTTAATTTCTTCTTCTAAGTCCAATACAACTTGAATAACATTAGAATTAATAGGGTGGTACAGTTTGAATGTTTTGTATGTACAATATCAATATGTACTAAGAACCCTGTAAACGGGTTGAGGCATTTTAAATTCCTTGAATTGATAAAAAAAATATTAAAAATAAATTTAGTATAATTTTGGTTTAGTATTATTTTACTTACTATGATTGTTTTAATTTTATCTTACTATTTTAAATATTTTTTAATCTGATCTTTTTTTTAAAAGAGAGACAATATATTTTCTTATTCAAATTAACAGTAATAACAGTAAAGCATAACACTTGACAAAAAGCATTAATAGTATATTATTAGTTAAAATTAACTTTTTTAACAAAAATTACATGTGATATAAACAATAATATAATGCATAATTATAGTAATATCGTGACCGTATATTTAGCAAAAGAAATTACATTAAATCATAAATACATAATTATGAAAAACTATTAAATTTTCAAAAAATAAATTAAAATATCCGATAATTTTTGCAATGAAGAATACTTTTTTTAACCGCCATAACTTAAGGCAATAACTTATTTTGTGAACTATCATGAATTTTAGAGACAAGTTATTATTTTCGGATTCCAATGACAATCATCCTCAAGCATAACAAGCCTGACGTTACACATCACACATTAAAAAAAAAAAAAAAAAACTCGAATATTCATAGAATATATGGGTAGTATGCGATTATTTTTTTTAAAATAAGTGTTTATTAAATAAAATATGGTTTATTTTATTTGTAGTTTAATTAAATTTAATTTTTTTTATAAATTTAGATGTTTTCAATTAATTTTATTAAAAAATATTTTAAATTTATTAACTTTTAATGGAGAATTTATTATTTAATTTTACAGTTGAAGATAATGTTTTAGGATTTTAGAATTTACTTTTATTATTTAAGTTTGTGATGTTTTGCTTTACAATGTAAAGTTAAATGACTATTTCACTTAATTGATAATAAAATATTACTTTAAAAAATATAAAAAGAATATCTATACAAACCTTCTGATAGTACTGTTTATTACATCCAAGTTACATTACTTATATTTTATATCATGTATATAATCTATACATGAAAATACATGTACATGATGAATTTTACAATTTTAAATTTAAATAAAAAATATAAAATATATACTAGTGTATTATACACATCATCATTATAGATTTAAAACAATCACAAAAAAGTTAGTAATTTAAAACATTTTTAAGATTGACTATAACTTTAAATCAATACAACTAAAATCATATAATTTATCAAATTTTCATCCACTATATTAATTATAATAACAATCAAGTGTTTATAATTTATTTATAATAAATCAATGTTATTTATATCAGAAATTCACTTATTAACACACATAAACACTTAACTCTATTTCTGGAAGAAAGACGCATGCATTAAATTAGATTTATAGGTCTACATCTGTCATATTACTATTTTAATTATTATGATAAGTTCTTATTTTAAATCTCTAACAAAATTTCCATATATACATAACCAATCAATCTCATATAACAAAGTTAATCTATATAATTTATCCTAATAAGTTCTTATTTTAAACCTAAGACACATTTATATGAACCTCATTTAACTTTCATCAGATGATAATATTCATTTATATGATTTCAATATATGAGTATATTCAAGATACCTCTTTATTAATCAAATCCTTAAACAATGAACATTCTAATAAATCTTAACATGGTATTTCCTTTTGTGAAAATGCTATGTCTCATCACATTTTAATATCATTCGAAATCATTTATCATACATCATAAAATGAATAATCACTCATCACACAAAATTTCTAAAAAAATTAGCATAACACACCATTAAGGAATAACAAGGCAAAGTTAAAGAAAATATATAAACAAAATTCTCATACCCGAGAACACCATTGTCAAGTCATGCCTAGTGCCAATGAAGTTGTGATTAGAGTGACTCAACTCAAGAGTAACTTTGTTAAGTCGTGTCCAGCTCCAATGAAGTTGTACCCAACATGACCTAATCCGAGTGCAAAGCTCTCAAATTGCGCCTGACACCACTGACATCACACTTAGGACCATATCAACAAATTTTAAGGTTTTCCCACTACACAACGTTTAAAAAAATTTATATCGCCAAAACACACATCACGACTAAATCATCAGAGAATAACAAATTTCAACAAGATCAGATAACATATAAAAATCAACTATTTTCATAGACCACAATCAATTTCATCATTTTGCTAATAACTCATTAAAATTTCAGTCTACATACCTTTCAATAACATATACATATATATGACTAACTTATGCAAATCTATTATTTATATATCTTCATAATCAATCTACGTCAACCAAATTCAATTCTCTAACTAATCAAAATATGCAAGAAAGTTTCAAACATGCAATCACCTCCACATCTAGGTCTTAAACTAAGGTTCTATTTTAAGGTAAATCTAACATCTATTAAGACATTCAAACTAGCTTCACTTACCTGGTCAGAAAGAAAAAACACTCACAAAGAACTCTAAAGTCCTAAAATAACATGGCTAGCCTAACTTGCAACACAGATATGAACACATCCCTATGGCTCTGAACTAATAGAGACTACTATAAAATTCTTATATGTCACATGCAAGGATGTATACTTAGTAAAAAAAAAACTTAAAAATGTCTCTAAGGAAAATGAGCAAAATTAAACTTACCCAAATTAGAATTTTTGATCGGATAGTTATACTCTAATTGTCACCCCAAGTTCAAAGGAAGACTCTAATCGTTAGTTTGATGATAGATATAGTCAGAATCTTAGAAAGAACTAGAGAAGAGAAAGATGAAATTGATTTAGAAAGATGGTAATTACGTTAAAATGAGACTTGAATAAATGGACTTTCTATTTATATAAACTTTTCACTTTAACAATAAAATATTCAAGTGTCATTTTAATTGTACTACTTCTACTCTATAACATATTTCTAGACTCTTAAACTATTAGATTCAATGATATAGTCAAAGTTCTTTACATGCTTATATGTTTCCATACTTACTATTTTAATTAAATATTTGTCTTACGTAAATAGTTTGTTAACTAACACACATTTTCAAAGATATATCATAAGAAAGTTGTTTCAAAATATACAAAGTTATATCTTTAATGTTTGAAACCCAAGTATAAGAAAGATTTTATTAAAAACTATCATAAGATAAATCTTTTATGAAAACAATATATGCATGATACATAAGTCAATGTTATATTTGTAATTTATTTTTTTGAATTATTTCCTTATGAATCAAAAGTGAGAAGTATAAATAGAGATACAATATCAAAACTTCTCATATCAAGCTTCTAATATCAAGCTTCTAATTACGTATGTCAAGGAAAATATAGAAAATTTCATGTTGATGATAGTGATAAAGTAGAAATCAAATATTAGCAAAAGAGTTGCTTCAACAGTCTGCAAAGCCTATATAAAGGATTCAAGATGAAAAAGAATAACAAATAACTACTATATACAACTCTTTTTATCTTTTAATACTTATATAATGTTAGTGTTCTTTGTAGGTGTGAAAAGTCATTGCAATTAATCACAAACATGAAGTAAACCCAGAGGGCTAAAACTTTTCTCTTTTTTAAGTTATTTTTTTGAGGTCTTAATATTAAATGAAGGTTAATTAACCAAAAGTGATTTATGTACTCAGAAATAACTAAGAGTGATTTGTTTCTCATTATAACTAGAAATTGTTGGTGTTCTCATTATAATTAAATTGATTAGTAAAACCTCTTTAATAATTTTTTTTAAAAGAGAACTAGACATAGCTTATATATTTAGAAAATTTAGTATAACATTTTTTTATGTTGCTTTATGAAAATAGTTCAAGATTCTATTCAATATATGTTCTAAAATGAGTTATTTCAACAATAGTCATGTCACTCTAATGACAAAATCAAATAATAAGACTCAATTAAAAGTATATAAATTTTGAGTAACTAATGAAACATAAATTTTTAATAAAAATTAATTAAAAATACTTAAATTTATAACAATTAAAATTTAATTAAATCTTTAATAGATTTTATCCATATTTTAAGTATGCAATTATTTTAGAAAATGTTTTGTTTCCTAGACATATGAATTTAAGTTTAAACAAACTGGTAATATGTGTCCTTTAATTTTTTTTCAAACTGATTCTCGTTTTATTTCTTTAATGAAATAATTATAATTTTATTTTAATATTACTTAAAATAAATACTTCAATTTTGTAAATATTGTATACGTGAGCGTATATATTAATTCGTGGTGCATAGTTAGTTATAAATCAATTTGATAGAAAGTATTATTAGGCAATTATTTTTGCGTGGCAAATTGGAAACTATTTATATTAGAGACTAATCCATAATATCTCATTCATTCCTAAAAATACAAAACATGCACGGCTAGGTGTAATTACAGAAAATTCGCAATCATCTATTTATTTAAATATGCGTCATTTACAAATAATGGATTGAAGAAGAGCTTAAGAACATTTTATTTAAACCTTTTTTATTTACTAATTGAGTTTGTAATGTCCTTTTTTCTTAAAATAAAATAAAATAATATAGTTATTTATTTAGACTAATTAAAATTATTTTATTAGGTTCTTTTATAGAATAAAATATCAAATAATAAATTGAATAAGAGTTGAAGAAACTTTTAGTAAAACCTTTTTTTATTTACTAGTTGATATTGATATTACAATGTTCTATTTTTTAAAAAAAATAACATAATTATTTATTTGGACTAATTAAAATTATTTTATTAAGTGTAGAGAATAAAATGAAATTATTTATAAAAATAAAAATAAAGTTAGATACATACAGAGAAGGAGAAGATTAATAGTAAGTTTGACTTGATGTCTAAAAGCTTAACCTAAACCAGTCATGAATGTATAAATAGAAATAATATAAGAATTTAGAGAACTACGTTTAAGAGTAAGAGTGGTTTTTAATAGGATGAAGTATGAGTATATTATAGTTAAATTAAAAAAAAAGTTATAAATAAAACTTAATTATTTTAATTTTATAAAAAAATATCATCTGTCTAACACATATTGTTTCAATGTTCTTTCTAAGACTGTGAGGTGATCGTTCATCTTTATCAAAATTCAAATCTATTTTACTGAAGATAGCAGAAAATAAAAGGTATCATTTCAATTAGAATTTTGTTTAGATTAAATTTCTCTAATCCATATATTTTTGGGTTACTTACATGTGACTGGTTTTCATGTCTAGAAACTGTGTTTGCATGTGAAATTTGATGAATTTATGTTAGTATAAGATTGTAGTCATGATATTATTTTTTAATATATATATTTAAGGTTTTCTGTATAGGTAGGTTTGAGTTTCCTATATTAAACAAGACTTGTCCATGTTTATCAAGAATAATTTGTTGTCAAGTAAGGAAATTTAGTTAATTATTTTTATAAAATTATAAGGTAGAACACATTTTTCTTTCATCATTCGCATAGTGGATCTCAAAATCACCCAGTAGTTTTAAGGTAGAAAGGAAGCGAGTTTTACTAATGAGAATTTCGCTCAGAAAATTTAATTTGGTAAAAAAAATCACTCCAATAGAAAATCCAAAATATTTATTATAAATTACTCAATTGATCAAATTTTTGCTTAGTGGATGAATTTTGAGAAAATTTAGTGCTTTTAATAAAAGAAACACTCAAGTAGAAATCCAAAAGATAAACTACTCCATTGCTCAATGGATGAATTTTAAGAAAATTTGATGCTTATTGCCTAAATTTCACTCATTAGTTTTAAAAAGAAAAATCTTTATTTTAAAAATGTGTTCCTTTGATTAAATGAATATAATTAATATATAATTGTATAAAAAATATTGAATTGTATATTTAATTAAATTATTTACCTTCATTTAAATAAATAATGTTATGAAGAAAATTGAGTTGTGAATGTTGAATTGTAAAATGGAAGTTGATGAAAATCGATTGTGGATGATGTGATATAGAAATAATATTTATACATGTAGTGTAATGGTGAAATATTGAATTCGTGATTATTATCCTAACTTTAATATTTATTGGATTCACATATAGAAATATATTATGTAGAGAAATATATTATGTGGTGAGAGTTAACGAGAGGTTTCTATGATTTATCTTACTAATTTATATATAATTAGTTTTTGTAAATCATAAGAATTTATCTTGTCACATAAATGGATAATGTTCCTTACTTTTTCTGAGTATTAAAGAGGACAATAATGTCATAGGTGTAAATTCTTTTAGCCTAAATTTAACACATTTGTGTGTCTTTTATAAGTTGTCAAGTTTCCTCTTGTTGTGAGTGAATCAGTATAAAATTGTTTCATCTATGCTTATATATTATTGCCTTGGATGATCTTACTTGGTAGTTTTTGTTTACAGCCCGAATTGAGTCCAGGCTCTATTAACCTCCCATCTAGAGCCAGTTGGTCATATATATATATATATATATATATATATATATATATATATATATATATATATATATATATAT